>Ga0315339_1000195_pt1 | contig 93751 bp, 87 predicted proteins | sample ASW17metaG_FD_204514 | JGI IMG/M metagenome (GOLD analysis project Ga0315339, IMG submission 204514) | Ammonia-oxidizing marine archaeal communities from Pacific Ocean, United States - ASW #17 | ecosystem: Environmental > Aquatic > Marine > Oceanic | place: USA: California | collected 2016-12-05
ACTTTTAATCCGCTGGTCGAGCGTTCAAGTCGCTCACGCCCCACCATATTTGAAAAAAGCTTGCATTGATGCAAGCCTTTTTTTTGAAAAAATATCACAATAATTAAAAATCAGTATAAACTTCTGTTAATCCTCATTTAAATATGAAGGATTTATAATTTTTTATTTTTTAGGAGAAAGATATGAACTTTTTGCCAAAATCGTTGGCTGTGGGTTTTGTATTGGCGTCATTTGCTTCAGCATCCGTGCTAGCTGCAACTCACCCAGTAACAGGCGAAACTTTAGCTGATGATCAAACATTTACATATAGTATGTTAGATGAATTTACTACTGCAGATCCTCAAATGGTCGAGGATGTTTCAGGGTCTTATTTTGTTCGTGACCTTTTTGAAGGTTTAATGAACCAGGACGCTGATGGTAATTTAATACCAGGTGTCGCTACCGGTTATACTACCAATGAAGCTAAAGATGTTTACACATTTACACTTCGAGATAATGCAATGTGGTCTGATGGTAATCCAGTTACTGCTCATGACTTTGTTTACGCATGGAGACGTCTAGCAGATCCTGCAACCGCTTCACCATACTCATGGTTTGCTGATATTATGGCACTCGAGAATGTGGCTGCAGTTATGTCGGGTGATTCACCAACAAGTGCTTTAGGTATTACTGCTCTAGATAATCACACTTTAGAGGTTCGTTTGACAGCATCATTGCCATATTTTGCGGCAATGACTACCCATGCCTCTACTTTTCCTTCTCCTCAGTGGAGAGTTAGAACATTTGGTGATGAATGGACTAAGCCAGGAAATATTGTAGGTAATGGGGCTTATGTTCTGACTGAACATATTCCAAACGAGACTGCGACTCGTGAACGTAACACTATGTATTGGAACAATGATGCAACAATCCTTGATAAAGTTGTAACACTAGTCATCAATGATGAGAATACTGACTTTACTCGCTGGGAAGCTGGAGAGACAGACAAGGGAGCAGTTCCTTCAGGTCAATACCCACGTTTAAAGGTTAAATATCCTGATGAGGCTATTTCATTCCCTAGATTGTGTACATACTACATGACATTTAACGTCTCACCTAGTGGACCAGAAGCATTTAAAGATGCTCGTGTTCGCCAGGCTTTGTCTTATGCACTTGACCGCTCAGTAGTTACTGATAAGATTCTTCAAGGTGGACAGATCCAGGCATTCACCTTTACACCTGGCGCTACTGCTGGATTTGAAGTACCGGAAGTTGCATTTGGACAGATGTCTCAGGATCAGCGTAATGTTAATGCTAAATTGTTAATGGCTGCGGCTGGTTATGGACCTGATAATCCACTGAAGTTTGAGTATATGTATAACACTTCAGAAGGCCACAAAAAGGTAGCAATTGCAGCACAACAAATGTGGAAAGAGATTTTGGGTGCTGAAGTTACACTTGCTAATCAAGAGTGGAAAACATTCCTCAAAACTCGTGGCGGTCAAAATTTTGATGTAGCCCGAGGTGGCTGGTGTGGTGACTATAACGAAGCATCTACATTCCTTGACCTAATGACAACACCTTCAGGTTACAATGATGGTAAATTCAGCAACGCTGAAGTTGATGAATTGATGACATCTGCTAGGACTATGTCTGATGCAACAAGCAACTACACACGTGTTGAAGAGATTATGGCAAACGAAATGCCTATAATCCCTGTATATCATTATACGGGTGTGTTTATGCTTAGAAATAATCTTAAAGGCTGGCCTTTTAACAACGTTGAGCAGAACGTCTACTCACGTGATTTATATAAAGTTGCAAACTAGCTTTATGTAGTAAATGAAAACACCGCACTTAATGTGCGGTGTTTTTTTTTGTCCGGTACAATACTTGCAGATATATTTTTACCATCGATTTAGGATATGCTTAACTACATAATTAAAAGAATTGGGATTGCTATTCCGACACTACTAATTCTGATAGCAATAACCTTTTATTTAATGCATGCCGCCCCTGGCGGACCCTTTACTTCAGAAAAACCCCTACCCCCACAGGTTCTTGCCAATATTGAAGCTAAATATGGTCTAGATCAACCAATCTGGCGTCAAATGACAACCTATCTTTGGGGTATATTGACAGAGTTTGATTTTGGACCGTCATATAAATATCATAGCCGCACTGTTAATGAAATTATCGGTCAAGGTTTTCCAATAACCTTAAAGTATGGTTTTTGGTCATTTATTGTAGCTATAGGGGTAGGGATACCTTTAGGTGCAATAGCAGCAATTAGAAAAAATACCTTGGTTGACTATTTTGCTGTGGGGATTTCAATTGGTGCGCAAGTGTTGCCAACTTTTGTCATGGCTCCGTTACTGATCATTGTTTTTACCTTGTGGCTTGGATGGTTACCTGGTGGGGGGTGGCATGGTGGTGATTGGCAATACCTAGTTATGCCAGTTATAGCTCTATCAACTAGCTATATGGCCTCAATTGCGAGAATAACACGTTCTTCGATGTTGGAAGTTTTGAATGCAAACTATATACGCACAGCTAGAGCAAAAGGATTGCCCACTAAAACAATTTTTTTCCGTCATATATTTAAACCTTCATTGCTACCAGTTATTTCATATCTAGGTCCAGCATTTGTTGGTCTTATTACAGGCTCAGTCCTTATTGATATTTTTTTTTCAACGGGTGGAATGGGTTATTTTTTTGTCAATGCAGCCTTTAATCGTGATTATGCAGTAATGATGGGGATTACTATTTTGTTAGGTTCTCTGACAATCTTGTTTAGTCTAATTGTTGATCTTCTTTATGCTTGGATAGATCCAAAAATAAGGTACTGAGATTCTTAATATGATTGTAGCAAACAAAAATAAAATAGTTAAATTAGCCGAAAATTTAAATGCTGATGAACAAACTTTAGGTCGTTCTTTATGGGCTGATGCTAAAACAAGATTTATGCGCAACAAAGCTGCAATAACGAGTCTTGTTATTTTAATATTAATTGTCTTGTTCTCTTTTGTAGGGCCGTACTTTGCGGTCTGGACATATGAACAAATTGACTGGAATACTATGGGTTCAGCAGCAACTCTAGGTATGCCATCCATTGAAACTGGCCACTACTTTGGAACTGACGATTTGGGTCGTGATCTCTATTCACGTGTTATTCAGGGTACTCAGATTTCTCTTATGGTTGGTGTTGTAGGTGCAACTATTGCTGTTGTTGTCGGAACACTTTATGGTGCAATCTCAGGTTATATAGGTGGCAGAACTGATCAAATCATGATGCGAATAGTTGACATACTAATGGCAATCCCATTTATGTTCGTTTTAATTCTTTTATTAGTTGTTTTTGGTCGATCAATTGTAATGTTATTTGTGGGTATTGGTCTTTTATCTTGGCTAGATATGAGCCGTATAGTTCGTGGCCAAACTCTGAATCTTAAGAATAAGGAGTTCATTGAAGCTGCTCAGGCAACTGGCGTAAGTGATTATAAAATTATAATGAGACATATTGTTCCAAACCTTTTAGGAATTGTTGCCGTATATGCAACACTTCTAGTCCCAGGAATTATTATTGCAGAAAGTTTTATCTCTTTTCTAGGTCTAGGTGTTCAGGAACCAAAAACTAGTTGGGGTGCTTTGATTTCTGAAGGTGCTGGCACAATCAATTATGACACTGAATGGCAATTACTTGTCCCGTTATCATTCTTTATCGTTACTCTATTTTGTATCTATTTTATTGGTGATGGTCTCCGTGATGCACTCGACCCAAAGGAAGATAACTACTAATGAGTTTTCTTGAGGTGAAAAACTTAAATGTCGAATTCAATACAACTGACGGTATCGTTCGTGCAGTTAATAATGTTAGTTTCTCTGTTGGAGAGGGAAAAATTTTAGCAATTGTTGGTGAGTCTGGAAGTGGAAAAAGTCAGACAGTTTTTGCGATGATGGGTTTGTTGGATAATAATGGCCATGCTACTGGAAGTGTAAAGTTTGAAGATCAAGAAATCCTAAATCTTCCTAATGAAGAGTTAAATCGAATTCGTGCTGAGAAGATAGCTATGATTTTTCAGGACCCAATGACCAGCCTTAACCCTTATGTAAGAGTTTCAGAGCAAATGGCTGAGGTATTAGTGCACCATAAAGGCTTATCAAAATCTGATGCTATTCAGCAATCTATTATTATGCTTGATGCTGTTAAGATTCCTGAAGCTAAAAATCGAATAAGAATGTACCCACACGAGTTTTCAGGGGGAATGAGGCAGCGCGTAATGATTGCTATGTCACTACTATGTCATCCAAAGTTATTAATTGCTGATGAACCAACTACTGCTCTTGATGTTACTGTCCAGGCTCAAATAATGCACTTAATGGCTGAAATTCAAAAAGATTTTGGAATGTCAATTATTCTAATCACTCATGACCTCGGTGTAGTTGCAGGTAATAGTGATGAAATGTTAGTTATGTATGGTGGTGAAGTTATGGAAATAGGGAAAACAGAACACCTTTACGAAAATCCCACACACCCCTATACTCAAGGCTTAATGAGCGCTGTGCCTAGGCTTGATGATGCTAATGAAAAACTTATAACCATACCAGGTAATCCTCCAAATATGATGTTGGCGCCTGTTGGATGCCCATTTTCTCCTCGCTGTCAATTTTCAATAAACACTTGCTCAATCGAAATGCCTAATTTATCAAAAGTCGATGAAAGTGATCATTTTAGAGCATGCCATGTTGCTATTGAGGAGTTATTATGAGCAGTCAAACAATCTTGCAGGTTGAAAACTTAAAAGTTAACTTTAATGTTACTTCTGAAGGGGATATGCCTTGGACTAAACCGAAAAAGCTTCAAGCAGTAAATGATGTTTCATTTCAATTAAATTCAGGCGAAACGCTTGGTATAGTAGGGGAGTCAGGTTGTGGAAAATCAACCTTAGCAAGAGCAATTGTTAAAATGGTTCCTACTCATTCTGGTAAGGTTATATGGCTTGGAAATGACTTGTTAGAACTCAATAAGTCAGAAATGAGACGTCACCGTAAACAAATCCAAATGATTTTTCAAGACCCTCTTGCTAGCCTTGATCCTCGAATGAATATTGGCGAAATTATTGCAGAGCCGTTGCGAACTCATTATCCTAAAACACCTGAGGCGGATGTTAAATTAAGGGTTAGTGATGTTATGAATAAGGTTGGCTTATTAGATAATCTGGTGAATCGATATCCACATGAATTTTCAGGTGGCCAATGTCAACGAATTGGTATTGCAAGAGCTTTAATATTAAAACCAAAACTTATTATTTGTGATGAGCCAGTGTCAGCTTTAGATGTTTCTATTCAAGCTCAGGTAATAAATCTATTAATGGAATTACAAGAAGAGATGGGTCTGACATTAATTTTTATTGCTCACGATCTTAGTATTGTGAAGCACATAAGTACTAAGATTATGGTTCTCTACTTAGGTAATATGGTTGAACTTGCAAATAGTGAAGATATATATCGTAACCCTAGACATCCTTACACTCAAGCCCTGATTTCTGCAGTTCCAATTCCAGACCCTAAGATTGAGAAACAAAAGGATCTAATATTAATTGAAGGGGATCTTCCTTCTCCAGTAAATCCACCATCAGGATGTGTTTTTAGAACTCGCTGCCAAAAAGCACAGAGAATCTGTTCAGAGGAAAAGCCTGAATTTATAGAGGCCTCAAATAGTCATGAGGTTGCTTGCCACTTTCATGATTAAATACCTTAAAAAACGCATTAAAAATAAATGGCTACTCATTATCTTGCCTTTTCTTTTTTTTCTTATAAAGGGACTGATTTGGCTCGCCATATTTTATGGTCTTTGGGATGTAATTAAATCTGCAATTTAGATTTTATATATAACGTTAATGCAAATCACTTAACGTGAGATAAGATTTCTTTAAGATTTTTCTTATTTGTAAATATCTCTTTTTCTGTAAGTCCATCCATCTCGTGAGGAAAAACAAGCCAATCATCTGTTTCATGAATATAGTAATCTGGCACTGTATCTATAATATTTCTTAAAGGTTTATACCAGGGCATAGCCATACGTATATCATGAGGTATGTTTTTTCTTGACTTTTCTTTCAGAGTCTCCAAGATTGCTCTAATACTTCTTCCTGAATCAAAAACATCATCAACGATAAGTAATTTATCTTCTGCATTCATGTTACTAATAAGATAGTCAATACCATGGACTCTAACCTCTTTTGTTTGCTCGTTAATACCGTAATATGAAGAGGTTCGAATAGCAATGTGATCTGAATCATTACCTAAATAAGCAAGTATCTCTTGAATAGCAATACCAACAGGAGTTCCACCACGCCAAACACCTACAATAAAGTCAGGCTTAAAGCCGCTATTATGTATTTGAACTCCAAGTCTAAAGGAATCCAAGAGTAACTCATCAGCTGTTATATATGTTTTTGCTATAGTCATATTTATTTTCCGATTAATAATTTTTTTGCTAAACAATTTAAGTAGTGCTTAATGCTTATAAATTTTATATAGTTTTTAGCATTTAATTTATAAAATTCTAATTTAGAATTGTGAAATTTTATCAAGAAGGCGAGATTTTGTATCGGGGTCAGCAAATGAAGCCTTCATTGCCATTAGAGAAATAGATTTAAGTTCTTCAATGCCAAAATCAAAGTGTTCGGCACTATTTTGATATTCAAGACCTACACTGGTATTAAAAAATGGTGGATCATCTGAATTTAAGCTGATGCTTATCCCTTTTGACATAATAAGTTTTAAAGGATGACTACTCCAGTTAGGATATAAAGATAGAGCTAGATTACTTCCTGGACTAATCTCCAGGTGGATATTACGTTTGACTAAAGCATTTAATAGTTCGGCATCCTCGATACTTCTAACTCCATGTCCAACTCTACTTATTGGTAAATAATTGATTGCATCCCAAACACTTTCTGGTCCACAGATCTCTCCAGCATGAACGGTACAAGGATAGTTAGCATTTGAAGCTATATCAAAGGCTGGTGAAAAATCCTTTAATGTGAATGCTAATTCATCACCACCCATACCAAAGCCGACTATATAAGGGTGAGGATTGTCAACCATTTGTTGTGCTACATTGATACCTTGCTTTGGGCCTAAGTGTCTAACACAAGTTACAATAATACGTCCAATAATTCCAAAATCATTCTCAGCATCATCAATCCCTTCAACGCAACCTGAGAGCATGTCATCATAACTTATTCCACATTCAGCAGCATGGTCAGGAGAGATAAATGTCTCCGCATAAATAACATTTTCATATGAACAGCCTTTAAGATACTCATACATAATATCTCTGTAGTCTTTGTTATTTTTCAAACAAGAGCTGGCTTCATCGTAAGCTTCAAGAAAGCTAGCAAAATCACTCCAGGCATAACCTCCTTCATTATTAAAAAGACTCTCCTTAAGAGTTACACTATTTCGTTCAGCAATTTGGTGGACCAAATGAGGTTTAATAGTGCCTTCAAGGTGGCTATGAAGTTCTACTTTTGGAAGGTTTAGAATTTGTTCTAGCATTGAGAAGATTATAACTATTTATTGTAAGTTACAAGCTTTTCCATTTGCTAGAGTTTTTATTTCTAGATGATGAGCTATGGTTTGTCCCATATCAGCAAAGCTTTCTCTTTTGCCTAAGTTGTTATTTTTAACTGATTTACCATAGAAAACAACTGGTACATGCTCGCGTGTATGATCACTTCCTGGCCAAGTAGGATCACACCCATGATCTGCAGTAACAAGGACAAGATCGTCTTTGTCTAATCTTGATTCAATTTCAGGCAATCGATTGTCAAGTTGCTCCAATGCTAAAGCATAGCCTGCAACATCGCGACGATGTCCAAACTTAGTATCAAAGTCTACTAAATTAACAAATATCAAGCCATCCTTAACCTTTGTCATTTCAGACAATAATTGGTCCACTAGGCCCATATTATTAGATGCTTTAACTGTATAGCTAACACCTTGATTGGAAAAAATATCACTAATTTTTCCAACAGAAATAACTTGACCATTGGCATCTTGAATATGATCTAATAGTGTTACATCATTCGGTGGTGTGGTTAGGTCTTTGCGGTTAGCTGTTCGTTCAAAACCATCTTTAGGGTTTCCAATAAATGGCCTTGCAATTACTCGCGTAATTTCTAATGGATCAACAAGTTTTTTTGCAATCCTACATAACTCATAAAGCCTCTCTAAGCCAAAATACTCTTCATGAGCTGCTATCTGAAATACTGAATCAGCGGAGGTGTAGCAAATCGGAAAGCCAGATTTAAGGTGCTCTTCACCAAACTCCTCTATAACTTGAGTACCTGAGGCATGCTTATTAGCAAGTGTTCCACCTATTTGACCTTGATTCATTAGATCTTTAAGTAGAGAGGCTGGGAAGCAGTTTTCTGTTTCAGGAAAGGTTCCCCATTCAAAAGGGACAGGAAGGCCACAAATTTCCCAGTGCCCACTAGGAGTATCTTTTCCAGCACTTACTTCCTGGGCATAACCAAAAGCACCTTGAGGTTCAACTCTCGTTATTGGAAGTGGCTTATTTCGACTAGCAATCGCTGCCTCTCCAAGTCCCCATCTAATCAAATTTGGAATTAAAAGAGGGCCATTGCGTTCGCTGTTATTAGCATTACCAGAAGCACATTTTTCAATGATATGTCCAAGAGTATCAGAACCTGAATCTCCATAAAGATGAGCATCTTCACTAGAACCAAGGCCTAAGGAGTCTAAGACTAAAATAATCGCTCTTTTCATTAATGATTTTCCTTATTTGAGCTAATTATTTCATAAATTAAGCTCGGAATTGATGGGCTCTGTTCACTAAGAGTAAAAACTGATGGAAGGATTTCTTGTAAGTAATTGATCTGATCCTTCTCACGGACATGAGCTAAAACAAGTGGTTCACCCTTATCTACCCATTGACCAATACTGACTATATTGCTTAAGCCTACTCCATGATCAATTGGATCAATTGACTTTGTTCGCCCAGCTTTTAGATGAATCATACTTAAACCAATTTCCCTTGCATTCATTTCAGAGACATATCCAGATGAAGTTGACACTATAGGACTAATTATTGGCATAGGAGTTAAATACTGATTAGCATTTTCCATTAAGTCTATAGGGCCTCCAAGGGAGTGGATCATTTGTTCAAATATGGATGCAGCCTTACCAGATGAGAGCGCTTCTTGTGATTTTATCTTAGCACTAACTAAGTCGCTTTCAATGCCACTTAGCAGAAGCATATGAGCTGCCAGTTCAAGTGTAAGGTCCATTAATCGTTGATTTGCATTATCAGGCTCAACTAGAAAATTGATACATTCACTAACCTCTATTGCATTTCCAACACTATAGCCTAGCACTTGACTCATATCTGTAATTAGGCAGTTAGTTGGGACACCAGCACTACCTGAAACATTAGAAATACTTTGTGCCAACTCTTTAGCCATTTCATAATTGGCTGCAAATGCTCCATTACCAGTTTTAATATCCATTACTAAGGCGTCTAAACCTGAGGCCAGTTTCTTAGATAATATAGATGCAGTTATTAAGTCTATCGATTCAACTGTAGCAGTTACGTCACGAGTTGCATAAAAGCGTTGGTCGGCAGGAGCTAGTTTGGCAGTTTGACCGATTATGGCACAGCCAACTTCTTTTACTAATGATTGAAACTTATTATTATCAGGCGTCCCGTTATAACCAGGGATACTTTCAAGTTTATCTAAGGTTCCACCAGTATGACCTAAGCCGCGCCCAGAGATCATAGGAACATAACCTCCACAAGCAGCAACAATAGGAGCAAGCATTAAACTAATTTTATCTCCAACTCCACCAGTGGAGTGCTTATCGACAACAGGTCCATCAAGGTTTAGATCATGCCATTGAAGAGTGTCACCTGAGTTCATCATATGAGTGGTCAAGCTAACACGTTCATCCATCGTCATACCACACTGATATACAGCCATTGCAAATGCACCAAGTTGAGCATCTGTAAGGCTATTATCACTAATACCTTTTACTAAAAATCCAATCTCTGAATCAGAAAGAATAAGGCCATCTCGTTTTTTTCGGATAAGCTCTTGAGGCAGGAATAAATTACTCATAAAAAAAGATTAATCCCCGTAAGGTGTCCAAATATTTTTAACTTCGGTCGCATTTCTTAAAAATTCTAGGCCTTCTCCTTGATTTGAATCAAGCCAATCTCGATCACCATCACTATGAATCCATAAGCGCTTTAAATCTAATGCACTAGTTGTCTCAACCTTTGCAACAATATCACTATCAGCCCAACACCAGACACCATCAACTTCAGCGTGACCTACTAATTGATTGGATAGTTCATCTTTATCACCAGTTACAATATTAATAACACCAGGAGGAATGTCTGAAGTCTCAAAAGTTTGAACTAACTCTAATGCGACGCTTGAAAATTGTTCACTAGGAATCAGAATGACTCGATTTCCCATAGCAATTGCTGGAGCAATTAAAGATATGGTTGTAAGCAGGGGATGATCCTCAGGTGCAACTTGCGCTAAAACACCAATAGGTTCTGGTAGAGCCATTGTAACTCCTCTGTATGGAGCACTATGAACAGCTCCATCATATTTATCTGCCCAAGAAGCATAACTAAAAATTCTACTTAAACTTTCATCAAATTCAGCTTTTGCTTGCTTTTTAGTCACTCCACATAGTGTTACTAGGCGATTAATCCATTCAGACTCACGGATCGCTAAGTTTTCTGCAAGAAAGTATAGAATTTGTGCACGTCCATGACCACTTTGAGAGCTCCAAGAGGCAGACTTAACTGCTGCATTTACAGCATTACGGATATCTTTTCGGTTACCTGAGCCTACTATAGCCGCTAGACTTCCATCAGCGTTATAAATTGACATACTATGACCACCATCCGGTCTAACCTGCTTGCCACCAATATAGAACTTTAAAGTACGGTCAATTGATTGTTCATTATTGTTCTCAATAATTTTTTTAGACTTGGAGTTCTTAATAGGACTTAATAATTTAGGCTTTAAATATTCATAAAGCCCCTCCTTTCCACCTTCTCGTCCAAATCCAGATTCCTTTACGCCACCAAATCCACACGAGGCATCAAACTGATTATGACAATTAATCCATAATACTCCAGCCTTAATCTTAGGTGCAACGTCCATAGCACGATTAATGTTTTCACTCCAAACACTAGCTGCTAAGCCATATCGACTATTATTAGCAAGTTCAACAGCTTCAGACTGAGTTCTAAAAGTCATCGAAACAAGGACTGGACCAAAAATTTCTTCTTGCGCTAATGGGTGGCTTGAATCAATCTCAGTAATAAGTGTTGGTGGATACAAGTTTTTATCTGCATCGATATCACAAGCTTGATAGGCCTTACCTCCATGCTCAAGACCATCTTCTACCATTTGGCTAACTCTTTGAAATTGAGTTTTACTTACTAAACTTCCTAAATCTATTGATTTATCTAATGGCAAACCTAAGCGTAATTGTTTTATTCTTGCTTTGATTTTTAAGTGTAATTTATCAGCAACTTCTGACTGAACTAATAATCTTGATCCTGCACAGCACACCTCACCCTGATTAAACCAAATAGAGTCAACAAGTCCTTCAACAGCAGCATCTAAATCAGCATCCTCAAAAACTACAAATGCTGACTTTCCTCCAAGCTCGAGAGTTAATTTTTTACCATGTCCAGCGGTACTTTTTCTGATTGATTGACCAACAGCTGTTGAGCCAGTAAAGGCAACCTTATCAATACCTTTATGAGCAGCAAGTGAGGCGCCTACAATACCATCACCATTAACCATATTAATAACACCTGAGGGGACTCCAGCTTGCTTGCATAAATGAGCAAAATACATCGCCGTGATAGGTGTTTGCTCAGCGGCTTTAAATACTATAGTATTTCCCATTGCAAGGGCAGGTGCAATCTTCCATGACAACATTAAAAGTGGAAAATTCCATGGAACAATCTGTGCAACAACCCCAATCGATTCATAGCTTTTAAATTCCTTTTCTTGAAGTTGTGCCCAACCAGCATGATGATAAAAATGCCTAATTGCAAGAGGTATATCAATATCCCTACTTTCGCGAATTGGCTTACCATTATCCAAAGTTTCAAGAACCGCTATTAGTCGAGAATTTTTTTGGAGTAATCGTGCTAATGCATAAAGAACTTTTGCTCTTCCATGGCCTCCAAGTAATTTCCAATCAGGCTGCGCTTTCCTTGCTGCCTTTACTGCATTATCTAGTTGGGTGCTACTGGCAACCTCTATATTTGCAAGTAAATCTCCATTTGAAGGATCTAAACTAGCAATTAAGTTTGCATCTTTCTGGTTTACAAATTTACCATTTATAAATTGTCCAAATCGACGACCATTCTTCTCAAGCCATTTTTGAGCCTCAGAGCTACTTTCTAGGGCTTCACTATAATCAAGTTTTTCAAATGATTCTAATATTGTCATAATTTAATCCTATGCTAATGGGTGACGATAAGAGGCTGAATAATAGCCACTAGAAAAGTGGTCAAGTTGGCGCTCAATGTCACCAAGTAAACTTGAGGCGCCAAAACGAAATAAATCTGGCTCAAGCCATCTCCTGCCTAGTTCTTCTTGAATCATAGTCATATAGGTCAGTGCAGTTTTGGTATCACTTATTCCACCGGCAGCTTTAAAGCCTATTCGAATTCCAGTTTCATTATAGTAATCACGAATCATTCGAACCATAACAAGACTAACTGGCAAAGTGGCATTAGTGGATTCTTTTCCAGTAGATGTTTTAATAAAGTCAGCACCAGCCATCATACAGATCTGAGAGGCTCTTGCAATATTACTAAGATTTCCAAGTTCACCGGTCGCTAAAATAGTTTTCATGTGAGCATCACCGCACTTCTCACGAAATGATTTAACTTCATTATATAGCTCCTGCCAGTTTCCTTCTAAGACATGGCGTCGACTTATTACTATATCAATCTCATCAGCTCCAGAAGCTACTGAATACTCAATTTCTTGCATCCTTAATGGGAGAGGTGAGAGTCCTGCAGGGAATCCAGTAGATACTGCCGCTAAATTGATTTCAGTATGACTCAGATTTTTTTTAGCAGCTGATAACATGTCATGGTAGACACATACTGCAGCAACACCTAGGTTAAAAGAATCTACACCTAAGGCTTTACTTAAAGCTAGATTTAAAGGTTTTTTTGCTTTACTACAAAGTCGACGGACTCGAGCTTCAGTATCATCTCCGGAAAGAGTTGTTAAGTCCATCAATGTGATCGCTTTAAGTAACCATGCAGCCTGCTTATCTTTCTTGATACTCCGACGAACTCCATAATTTTTACAACGACGCTCAATAGCGCTCCGGTTAATAGATATGCTAGAAATCTTATCAAGCTGAAAATCCATTCCTGAATTTCGCTTAGTATTTGAATGATCTTCAATATCAGAAGTTACATAAGAAATAACCTTCGTATCTTGATTAGCTCCATGGTTATCAATTGCTGTATTTTTATGATTCATTTGGTTAGTATTCATATAAATTATGATTGACTATTAAGATATGAAACCAATAAATGTTCGATAGTATCTGCTGCCTTACTAGCAAAAGCTATCGTTTGCTCATGACTAAGTGCTGTTTCACTCATTCCAGCAGCATAGTTAGTGATAACTGAAAGTGCACATAAAGGTAGTTCTTGATGACGAGCTAAGATGACCTCAGGAACTGTAGACATCCCAACAGCATCAGCACCCAATGTTTTTACTGCTTTGATTTCTGCAGGAGTTTCAAACTGAGGGCCACTAAACCATGCATAGACACCCTCATGTAGGGTTATCCCATTAGATATTGCGGCACTACGCATAGAGTTGTTAAGCGAAGGGTTATAGGCATCACTCATGTCAACAAAACGTTTATTACTTTCAGCACCAAATAGCGGTGAAACACCAGTCATATTGATGTGATCTGTAATCATCATAACACTCCCTGGAGAGGCTTCTTTAAGTAAACTACCTGCAGCATTTGTAAGCACTAAACTACTACATCCAATCGCTTTAAGAGTCTGAATAGCAACAGCCATAACATCTACCTTGCCTTGCTCATAATAATGAGCTCTACCTTGCATCACAACAACATTCGTTTTACCAACTTTACCTAATAATAATCTTCCGGCATGACCACCAACACCTGCAATTGGAAATCCAGGTAGCTGATCAAAATCAATATTTGCTTGTGTTTCTATATTGTCACAAAACTGACCTAAACCAGAGCCAAGAATAAGTCCAACTTGAGGTTTAAAGTTTTTGGCACTCTGGTTGATTATATTAACGCAATCTTCGACTTGACTCATTACAAGTGCTCCGGTCCAAAAGAATTAGGTAAAAGTTCAGAAAGATTTATTCGTTGCTGTACTCCATCAGGAGAGCACATCATAATTTGTGTATTTTCGTCAGAAAATTCTCTTATTCGTTGTCTACAACCACCACAAGGTATACCACCTTCATCATTCATAGTCATAACATAAATCGTTTTTATCTTTTTCTCACCACCAATGACCATCGATGCAATTGCTGAAGCCTCAGCACAGTTCCCTAGAGGATAGCTTGCATTTTCGACATTACAACCACTATATGTATTTCCATTATCAGTTACTATGAAAGCACCAACTGGATAATTAGAGTAGGGCACATAAGCTTTACTCATGGCTTCTTTTGTAGCTGCAATGTAGCTCTCTTCGTTCATATCTATAATTCCTTAATATAAGGCTGTGCAGATGCTTTTGGTGGTATCGCTTTTCCAATAAAGCCAGCCAGCAAAATGACAGTCAAAATGTAAGGTGTCGCTTCAATTAATTGTACTGGAATTTCACCAATAACAGGAAGAACTACTCCTTGAAGTCTTACAGCTAAAGCATCTAAAAAGCCAAATAAAAAACAGGCAGCTAAGACTCTGTAAGGGTGCCATTTACCAAATATAAGTGCTGCCAAAGCTATGAATCCTTGTCCAGCAGTCATTTCTTTAGTGAACTGCGCATTATGAGCAATTGCAATATACGCTCCACCAATACCACACAGAATTCCACCTATAAGTAAAGCCTTATAACGAAGCCCTTCTACTGATAAGCCAGCAGTATCTACTGCTTTAGGGTTTTCTCCAACAGCTCGCAATCGAAGTCCAAATCGAGTTCGATACACAACCCACCAAACAAGTGGAACAGTTGCAAAAGCTAAGTAGACCAAAATATTGTGACCACTAATTAATTCTCTATAGATAACACCTAGAATTGGAATGTGATCAATAATATCAACGCCAGGAAGAGTAATAGAAAGAAACCTTTCATCCCCTTTAAGGGTTGGAGTTATTCCGCCACTTTTAAACCAAGCTAAAGTTAGAATCATTGTAAGTCCTGAAGCTAAGATATTAATTGCAACGCCACTAACTATTTGATTTCCTTTGAAAGTTATAGAAGCGAGTCCATGAATCATAGCAAAGATACAGGAGGCAAATATAGCAAATAATAAACCAATCCATGGAGAGCCAAAGAAAGAGGCTGCACTAGCGGCAATAAAAGCTGACATTAAAAGTTTGCCTTCAAGACCAATATCAACTACCCCCGAGCGCTCAGCAAATAAGCCAGCCATAGAGGCAAAAATAAGTGGCGTACAGACCCTAAATGATGCATCTAATGTTAATATAAGGTTTAATAGTAAGTCATTCATTCTGATGCCTCGATAGGGGCTAAAAAGCGGATTAAAACAGGCCTATATAAATACTCTAAGCCACCACAAAAAAGAATTACGAGGCCTTGCATAACTACTATGATATGACGGGAAACATTTTGCATTTCAAATGCCAAGTCCATTCCACCTTGATAAAGTATGCCAAACAAAAGTGCTGCAATTATTATTCCTATTGGGTGGTTTCGACCCATTAGAGCTACAGCTATCCCGCCAAATCCATAGCCATAATTAAAATCTAACAACAATCTATGCTGAACACCCATAAGTTCATTTATTCCAACTAAGCCCGCTAATGCACCCGAGATACACATTGTTACTACGATAATTTTTTTTGGGTTTATACCACTATATACAGCAGCATCGTTGCTTTTTCCTGTAGCTCGAATAGCAAAACCCCAGCGAGTATGCCAAAGAAAGAACCAAACTAGAGCAGAAAAAATAAGGGCAACAATGAACGATAAATTTAGTGGTGATTCGGCAATTTTGTAACCCATTCCAGCAAATACATCATGAACAAAAGGTATCCATGCGGAGTCTGGGAAGTCTTTACTTTGAGGAGACATTTGACCAACTTCTCGAAGAACATGAACCAACAAATAAACCATTAAAGCAGACGCTAGGAAATTAAACATAATGGTTGTTATTACAATATGACTGCCTCTATAGGCCTGTAAGTATGCTGGAATGATGGCCCACATAGCTCCAAACAGAAGACCTCCCGATATACCTAATGGAATAATCAGCCAAGCGCTAAGAGTTGGGTCAATGTATAAGGCAACTAGAGCAGTACCAAGACCACCAATATAAGCCTGACCCTCACCACCAATATTAAATAATCCTGCATGGAATGCAACCGCAACTGCCAAACCAGTAAAAATAAAGTTGGTGGTGTAATATAATGTATATCCAATTCCTTCTTCATAACCAAAAGCTCCATAAATTAGGATTTTAGTTGCCTCAATAGGGTTAACATCAATTAGAATAAATACGATAGCAGTTGCCAAGAAGGCAGTTAAGACATTAAAGAGTGGCAATAACAAGCCATTAATCCATGATAATCTTCTATCACGAGTCATAATTGAGCCTCATTGGATTTTTCTTGAGAAATTAACGCATTAGCCATCATCATTCCAAGTGTTGCTTCATCAGCATCTGACGCATCAACAGTACCAGTTATTTCACCATCACACATAACGATTATTCGATCACTTAGTGACATGATTTCTTCTAATTCGACAGAAATTAAAATAATGGCTTTACCTGCATCTCTCATTTCTATAATTCGTTTCCTTATAAATTCAATAGCGCCAATATCAACCCCACGAGTTGGTTGACCAATAATCAAGACTTCTGGGTCACGTTCAAACTCTCTCGCTAAAATTAGTTTTTGCTGATTACCACCTGAAAAATTGGAAGACTTTAAATCTGGATTAGTAGGACGAACATCAAACGCCTCCATTATTGATTCACAGTTAGCTTTAACAGATGATCGTTTTAACCAAATACCTTGGTTAATTTCTTTGTCATTGTGATAACCTAAAAGTGCAGTTTCACTAGCACTGAAATCTGCAATCATTCCCATTTTTTGACGATCTTCAGGGACATGTGCTACGCCTAAATTTCGAAGTTGTTCCGGATTAAGTGAAATCTCAGGAGAAATCGTTTCGCCTAAGATTTTAATACTACCTTTTGATAATGGCAAAATTCCTGCTAGTGCTTTCAAAAGAGTGCCTTGACCATTACCAGTCACCCCAGCAATTCCAAGGATTTCACCAGAACGTGCTTCAAAACTAACTCCTGAGACTCGCTTCATTCCTTGCTCATTATGTATTTCAAGACTATTTGCTACTAAGAGAGGAGGGCCACTTTTAGCTTTAGTTTTGTTAATATTGAGTAAAACTTTTCGACCAATCATTAGTTCAGCAAGCTCTTCGGGATTAGTCTCACTTGTTTGCCGATGAGCAACCATTTTTCCTGCTCGCATTACAGATACATAGTCGGTGATATTCATAATTTCACGTAGCTTATGGGTGATTAAAATAATGGTGACACCTTGCTTCTTAAGTGCTTCAAATATTCGAAATAACTCGTCAGATTCTTGAGGAGTTAATACACCTGTAGGTTCATCAAGTATTAAAACCTTTGCGCCTTTATAGAGCCCTTTTAAAATTTCAACTCGTTGTAGCATACCAACTGAGAGTGATTCAACAGGGACATCTAATTCCACTTCTAAGCCGTACTCTTTAGCTAGTCTTGTTAATTCAATTCGGGCCTTGTCTAGGCTTTCAGTTATTAAAGCTCCACCTTCACTACCTAGTATGACATTTTCTAGAACGGTGAAATTATCGACCAACATAAAGTGTTGATGAACCATTCCAATACCAGCCTCAATTGATTGTCGTGAGCTGGTGGCTCGAAATTGTTTATTAAAAACTTTAATTTGTCCTGAGTCAGCCTGATAAAAGCCATACAAGATGCTCATTAATGTTGATTTACCTGCGCCATTTTCACCAACAATTCCGTGTATTGTTCCGGTTTTAACGCTAAGGTTGACTTTATCATTTGCATGAACGGCACCGAAATGCTTATCAACATTAGTTAGCTCAATGGCTATGTTAGATTGATCCATATTGGTAATTCTAAACTAAATGAGGTTTAATTTATCGAGTCCTGAAAATAATACATCCGACCAAAAGGTCGGATGTATTAAGGATAAAACAGTATTACTTAGATTGGACAGCTATTATCAGCAGTATAATCATGAACTACAATGTCACCAGAGATAATTGAATCTCTAACTTCATTAACACGAGCTTCCATTTCTGCAGAAATCATGTCGCGATTGTACTCATCTAGAGCCCAACCAACACCATTTTCAGCAAGACCTAAAACTCTCAATGCTGGATCCCAAGCATCATTCATAGCAGCTTCATAACTATCATAAGCAGCATCACCTACCAACTTAAACATAGAAGTAAGCATTGTTCCTGGTTGCATGTAGTTTTGGTTATCATCTACACCAATAGCTAGTACGCCCATATCTGCAGCAGTTTGGTAAACTCCAATTCCTGTTCCACCTGCAGCGGCATATACTACATCAGCGCCGGCTTCAACTTGACTACGTGTGAGCTCGCCACCTTTAGATGGATTGCCAAAAGCAGCAGGAGTAGATCCAGTCATGTTAGCCAAAACTTTCATAGAACTATCTTGATATGCTACACCTTGCTTATAGCCGCACTCAAAGCGACTAATGAGTGGAATATCCATACCACCAACAAAGCCTACAGTACCAGTTTGTGAATTCATAGCAGCTAATACACCTACTAGGAAAGAACCTTCGTGTTCTTTATAAAGAACAACTTGTACATTTGGTGCCATAACCCAGCCATCAATTAGCGTAAATTTTGTGTCAGGGTATGCTTCAGAAGCAGCAGCAACAGCATTAGACATGCCAAAACCTACAGCAACAATTGGCTCATAGCCACGTTGAGCAAGCTTCTTAAGAGTTTGTTCAACCTGAGCAGCATTAGTTGGCTCAAGTTCAGTAACTGCAATACCAGTATCATTCATAAATCTTGTAGCGCCATTAAAAACTGACTCATTGAAAGATTTATCATTCTTTCCTGCAATATCATAAACAACAGCTGGCTTAAAGTCAGCTTGTGCTATTGATGCTGCAAGGACAAAAGCAGTAGCAATTATTCCTAGTCCTGATTTTTTGATCAATCCACTGAAGTGTGGATGTTTCGCGTTTTTCATTTTGTACTCTCCTTAGTTAGTAATCTGAAAATATTATTAATTGTACGAAAACCATCATTAAAAAAAGATAGTTAGAAGAACTTCTATTTTTAACTCAAGTTTTGGTTCTTTAAAGTATATAGAAATTAAATACCCGAGTTGTGAATATTCTATTCTTGAAGATGTCCTTTGTCAAAAATATTTCCATTTATTTCTTTTAATCATTCAATAACTCCTTATTTTATTTAGTAAATAAAATAACCTGATACTTCCTGACCAAATAGACAGGTTACCTAATTTTTTTATACTTGTCAACATATTTAATTTTTGAATAATTAATATAGCTCACTATAGATTGTCGACAATAATTGTTAACAAAATTGACGTCTCCTGTTAAAACACTTATACTGTAGGAAAAAATTACAATAATGACAACAACCCTTCACACAAATCCTGATAAAGTAGTCGACCTTGTTCTCGAAGCAATTCTTAAAAAGAGACTTAAGCCTGGTGTCAAACTTTCTGAAATTTCTTTGCAAGAAGAGTTTGGTTGTAGTCGTGCGGTTGTTAGGCAAGGTTTTGACAAGCTAGTAGACTCTGGCGTTTTAATTCATAAAAAAAATCAAAGTGTTAGAGTTGCTTATCCAACTAAAAAAGAAACCAAACAAATTTATGAGGCAAGAAAAGCTATAGAAAATGGCGTCATTATGATTCTTGTTGAAAAACATAGAAATAATGAACTAGATCTTTCAATTATTGATTCATTGGTAATCAAAGAGCAGCATCTCCATGAGAATTCAGAGCATGCAAAGCTAACCAGGCTATCGTGTGACTTTCATTTAACTTTAGCTGAGCTATGTGACAATAGGTTTCTTGTTGAGAGCCTTAAGCCACTTATACCTTTAAGCGCTCTTGCTGCTTCAGTTTATGCTGATACTGAATCAAATTTTTGTTCTTTCTCTGAGCATTATGAACTGATAAAAGCAATCAAGAGTAATGACTTTATTAAAGCATCTAAAGCAATCAATACTCATTTAGATCGTTGTGTTGAGTCACTAAATTTTAATTCAAAAGCTATCAAGAATAATAGCTATAGTCACATATTTAATTAGAGATTATTATGGACAAAAAAATAATCCAAAGTCTTAATAATTACCCTCGTAATATGACCGGTTATGGAGAAAAATCAATTCACCCTAATTGGCCTAATAAAGCAAGAATTGCTGTTCAATTCGTTCTGAATTATGAAGAAGGAGGAGAAAATAGTATTTTGCATGGCGATAAAGCTTCAGAAGCCTTTTTGTCAGAGATTGTAGGAGCCAAACCTTATGAAGGGGTAAGGCATATGAGTATGGAGTCGATATATGAATATGGATCTAGGGCAGGAGTTTGGAGAATATTACGCCTTTTTAAAGAGTTTGATGTACCCATTACTATTTTTGCCGTAGCCCTTGCTATAGCTCACAATCGTGAACTTGCTGATTATTTAGTAGATAAGAATTATGATATTTGTGCACATGGCTTTCGTTGGATAGACTACCAATATGTGGATGAAAAGACAGAGCGAGAGCATATTAAAGATTGTATTTCCGTTTTGACAGAATGCTTAGGTAAGAGGCCTGTAGGTTGGTATACCGGGAGAAATAGTCCAAATACCAGAAGATTAGTTATGGAGGAAGGTGGCTTTCTCTATGATAGTGACACCTATGACGATGACCTTCCTTATTGGGCTGATGAATTAGAGTCCAATAATAAACATTTAGTTATTCCTTATACTTTGGATGTTAATGATATGAGGTTCGCATCTCCACAAGGCTTTAATTCGGGTAATCAGTTTTTTAATTATTTAAAGGACAGTTTTGATGCATTATATTTGGAAGGAAAGACGCATCCAAAAATGATGTCAGTCGGTATGCATGCTAGAATTCTAGGTCGTCCTGGAAGAATAATGGCGATGAGAAAATTCCTAGAATATGTTAAAACTTTTGATGATGTTTGGTTGTGCACTCGTAGAGAGATAGCTGAGCATTGGTATGAGAATTTTTAAAAGGGATGAGGTTAATGAAATTACCAACAGAGTTGGCCAGGCAGTCTTCGAAAGAGTTTTTAGAGGTCTTTCAAAACTTATATGAGCACTCACCATGGTTTATTGAGCAATCTTTAGATAAAGTTACAGCCGATGACAAATATAACAACTTAGAAAAATTCCATCAATTGCTGTCTGAAATTATGCTTCATTCAGATAATGATTTACAAGATAATTTGATTGTTGCTCACCCAATGTTAGCTGGCAAAAAAGCTCAAAACAATGAGCTTACAGATTTTTCAACTACTGAACAAAAGTCAGCAGGCCTAGGTAACTGCACTGACTCAGAAATTAGGCTCTTTGAAGAGCTTAATAATGAATATTTTTCTAAGTTTAGTTTCCCTTTTATTATGGCAGTTAAAGAAAAAAATAAATCTGATATTATTTCAAGCTTTAAGGAACGTAAAGAAAACTCAAGGCTTGATGAAAAATCAAATGCATTAAATGAAATTAATAAAATTGCCTGGTTAAGGATAAAGGAAATCTATGGCCTATAAAGACAAAATTGATGTCGCTTGCTCTGATCTTGGAAGTAAAGTAATTTATTGTAGTGATGAATTTTTTGCTGATTCCGGGCGAATGCTACAAGCTAGTGAGCCGAAATGGATTGAGGGTAAATACGATGAAAATGGCAAATGGATGGATGGATGGGAAAGTAGACGACGCCGTGACGGTAAGAATGATTTTTGTTTTATAAGGCTTGGTTCACCCTCTATTATTAATAACTTTAATATTGATACAAGTCACTTCACTGGAAACTTTGCGCCTGCAATTTCAATCTTAGGCTGTTGTGTTCAAGGAGGAACAACTGATGATAGGGTTGTTGACGGATCGGCGGTCTCTGAATGGCTTGACTTATTAACACAAGAAAATCTTGAGGGTGACTCTCATAACCTTTTCTCTTGTAAATCAACTCAACCATTAACACATCTAAAGATAACGTTATACCCTGATGGCGGTATTGCTCGATTCAGAGCTTATGGTAATACCTGGAATGATGACACTAAATATCAAATGACTGGTACCAACGTAATTTCTAAACAAAGTGGCGCAAGAGCAGTGTTTGCTAATGATGAGCATTTTGGTTGCTTAAGTAATGTTCTTGAGGAGCATGATCCATTGAGTATGGCCGATGGCTGGGAAACAAGGCGTCGACGTCAACCTGGGAATGATTGGGGAATAATAGCACTCTCGAGTCCTGCAAAAGTTCATGAAATTGTCATAGATACAAGTTTTTTTAAGGGTAACTTTCCAGATACCTTCTCTATTTCATCAACCAATATGACTGACACTGATGACAATACTTTAATTAAGAAAAGTAATACTTGGGATAAAATAATTGAAAGAAAAAAACTAGGAATGAATAAAATTCATATTTTTAAAAAAGAAGATTTGCTTCATGAACAAGAAATTACTCATGTACGAATTGATATATTCCCAGATGGTGGAATCGCTCGATTAAAACTTATCGGAGTCTTTATATAAAAATGGATACTATAAAACTTATTCCGGCGAATTTGACAGCAGAAAATTTTAGCCAATTTGGTGAAGTATTAAGCATTGAAAATCAAGAATTTGTAACTATCAATGATGGTTATGCAAATAAATATGCAGATTTAGCCAAAATTGATACTCAAGAAGAGCAAGGTGAAACAAGTGTTCATATTTTTGTTGCAAAGAAAAGATTGTTCCCACTTCAAATTACAATGTTGGAAAAGCATCCTTTTTTTAGTCAAACATTTATACCTAAGGGCAACACCCCTTTTCTTGTTGTTGTTTCACCAGCATCAGAAGAGCCAGTAATCGAGAACATAAGGGCTTTTATTAGTAACGGAGATCAAGGGATAAGCTATTCACGAGGAGTATGGCACTTCCCTCTGATTAGTATTAATGATAACTCTCAATTCATAGTTATTGATAGGAAACATAATATTGATACAGACACTATAAAACAATGTATTGTTAAGCGATTTGAAGATATTAATATAACTGTAGAGTTAAGCTTATGATGAAAATTTACCTCATAGATTGGTTAAGTATGTCTTTGAAATTGCTACATATAATAGCTGGAATAGCTTGGATTGGAGCCTCCTTCTATTTTAATTGGCTCGAAAACAAACTTGATCGATTAAATAACAGAGATGAAATAGCAGGGCACTTATGGGCAGTTCATGGTGGTGGTTTTTATTACCTAGAAAAATACAAGAAATATCCTCAAACATTGCCTGAGCCGCTGCATTGGTTTAAGTGGGAGGCATATGTTACATGGATATCTGGAATCTTACTACTAGCAGTTATATATTATTTTAATGCTAGTACTTACTTATTAAGTTCCGATAGTTCTCTCTCTTCATCTTATGGTATTGGTTTAAGTATTCTGGGTCTATTACTTTTTTGGTTGATTTATGACATTTTATGTAAGTCAAAGTTGGTTAATCAATCATCAATTTTTATAGCAATTATTCTCGTAATTATTTCTGTAAGCGCCTACTTTTATAGTAATATTTTTAACCCTAGAGCAGTTTATATGCAAATTGGTTCGATGATCGGAACTGTGATGGTAGCAAATGTATTTTTTGTGATTATCCCAGTACAAAAAAAGCTAGTTTCTGCTTGTGAAAATGCTACAGAAGTGAGTCAAGAACTTGGACAAGTAGGCTATCTTCGCTCTCGTCATAATAACTACTTTACCCTTCCAGTTTTATTTATGATGATAAGTGGTCACTATCCAACAATCTACAGTGGTGAGTTTGGATGGCTTGTATTGATTGCTATTGTTGGGATTTTGGTAATGATACGCCATTACTTTAACTTAAGAGGAGTTGGGAAGGCTAAAAATAGTCTAATTGCAATAATAATAGTTTCAACTTTAGCACTGATTTATGCCTTAGGACCTATTCAAAGTAAGGTGCAAGATTTAGAGAAGGTCAGCATTACTGAGGTTCAAGCTATTATTGAGAAACATTGTGTAAGTTGTCACTCCTCGAACCCTACTAATAAAGTCTTTATGATAGCTCCACATGGCTTCATGTTAAACACTAAAGAGCAGATTATAGCCGGTAAAAGTCAGATATATCAGCAAGCAGTTTTATCTAATGCAATGCCTTTAGGTAATGCAACAAATATGACTAGTGATGAAAGACAAAAATTAAAAGCCTGGGTTGAAGCAGAATAATGAGTCAATATAATCTCTTCCGCGCTTCAATTTATCACTGCACTGAAAGTGACAGAGTTATAGAGGCAGCTTATTTTCCAGATGGACTTATGGTTGTTGATAATGATTCTGGAAAGATACTAGAAGTTGGTGAATATACTACTACTGCTCCTAAATGGCCTAATTCTTTATCTTTAAAACACTTTAAAGGCAGCTTAATAATGCCAGGATTTATTGATACGCATGTTCATTACCCACAATATAGAGTTATTGCATCATACGGCACTAGTTTATTGGATTGGCTTAATACCTATACTTTTGTTGAAGAACAGAAGTTTTCTGATTTGGATTATGCAACAACAGTTGCTGAATTGTTTCTTGATGAATTGATCAAAAATGGTACAACAACAGCGATGACTTTTTGCAGCTCTTATAAGCAATCCGTTGATGTATTTTTTACAGCTGCAGAAAAGAGAAAGCTTAGAATGATTGCGGGCAAAGTTATGATGGATAGGAATGGCCCTGAACGTCTATGTGACAGTCCTCAGAGCAGCTATATTGACTCCAAATCCCTAATAGATAAGTGGCACAATAAGGCCCGTTTGAGTTATGCAGTTACGCCTAGGTTTGCACCTACATCTACTTCTGATCAGCTTGAACAAGCCGCTAAGTTATTGAAAGAGTATCCGAATACAAGCGATACGAAGGGTGTTCTTCTGCAAACACATCTCAATGAGAATGATGATGAAATTGAGTGGGTTAAGGAGCTCTTTCCAGAGTCTAAAAATTACTTTGATGTCTACGATAGCCATGACCTTTCAGGAATAAACTCAGTGTTTGGTCACTGTATCCATAATACCGATGAAGAGTATAGGACTATTGCTGATTCAGGCTCAAAGGTTGTTCTATGCCCTAGGTCAAATCTTTTTTTAGGGAGTGGCCTATTTGAAATAGATAAACTAGAAGATTTTGAAATAGAGATGGCACTTGCATCAGACGTTGGTGGTGGTGATAGTTTCTCAATGTTTCAGGTTATGAATGAAGCTTACAAAATATGTAGACTTAACGATTACAACTTAGACCCTGTAAAGGCTTTTTATTTAACTACTTTAGCTGCTGCAAAAGTATTAAATATGGACGATAGTATCGGTAACTTTGAAGTTAATAAAGAGGCCGACTTTATTGTTCTTGATCTGAGTGCTACAGAACTAATAACTGAAAAACTTAAAGTTGCAAAAGACATTAACGACATCTTATTTAGTTTGATGACTTTGGGGGATGATAGACTAATCAAAGAGGTATATATTTTAGGTCAGGCAACTTATAAAAAATAAGGAAAGAAAATGGGAAAACTTACTACACATATATTAGACACTACTTTGGGTTCTCCAGCTCAAAATGTAAAAATAAACTTGTACAAAAGAGAGGGACATAATTCAGTACTAATTAACTCTGCTGAAACTAACTCAGATGGGCGATGTAACGACCCTTTATTGACTGGGATAGACTTCCATGAAGGTTGCTTTGAACTTGAGTTTGCAGTTGGTAATTACTTTGAATCTAAAAAAATTAATTGCCCCTTCTTGAAAGACGTGGTTATTCGTTTTTATATTAGCGATGAGAGTGAGAATTATCATGTGCCACTTCTAATTTCACCATATAGCTATTCTACTTACCGAGGAAGTTAGTGCATTTTTTACTGAACCAAAACTCTATTCCTACAGATCTGGGTGAAATTAACCCAAATACCACTGTTCTCGAGTGGTTAAGAGGTAACCAACTTGTTGGAAGTAAGGAAGGCTGCGCTTCTGGCGATTGTGGTGCTTGTACAGCAGTTATTGGAGAGCTTGTAACTAACAGTAAGACTAGCAAAATTGAGTACAAAAGTATCAATACATGTATTGCTTTGGCTTATGGTTTAGTTGGTAAGCATTTAGTCACTGTAGAGGGTCTCACGGAGCAAGGCAAGCTTCATCCTGTTCAAAAAGCAATGGTTATCGAAAATGGCTCACAGTGTGGCTTCTGTACTCCAGGATTTGTTATGTCATTGTTTGCTTTGTATCAAAATAAAAACTCAGTAAATCTGCATCAAATTAATGAAGCTCTTTCAGGTAACTTATGTAGATGTACAGGCTATAAGCCAATAATTGCAGCCGCATTTTCAATATTTAATGAAAAAGATAACGAACCGTTAGACTACTATAAAAAAAATCAGAAGCAAATTACAACAATTATAGGAAAATTAAATAATCCTAAAAATATAAGTGTAAGTTATACAAGGAGCAATAAAACTATTAAATATGATGCACCTTCAACTATAAGCGAACTTTCTAATGTACTAATTAATAATTCTTCAGCTCATATTGTTGCAGCTGGAACTGACCTTAACCTAGAGATTACTCAGTCAATGAAAGAGTTTTCACATATAGTCAGTGTTAATCAAGTTATTGAATTAAGGGAAGTTAAAGATGGAGCCTCTGAATTAGAGATTGGAGCAGCAGTAAGTTATGAGGATGCCGCTTCTAGTCTTATAAGTAACTGGCCTGACTTGGGTCCTTTCTTACAACGCTTTGCTTCATTACCTATAAAGAATTGGGCTACTATTGGGGGTAATATAGCAAACGCATCACCGATTGGTGATATGCCTCCAGTTTTAATTGCTTTAGATGCAAAATTAAAGCTTAGAAAGGGTTCTGATACCCGAATTATTAATTTAGAAGATTTTTTTATTACTTATAAAAATACTGATATTAAGCAAGGCGAGTTTATTGAAAGTATCGTCATTTCAAAGCCAAAAGAAAATCATCGCCTAATAACTCATAAAATGACTAAAAGATATGAGGATGATATTTCAGCTGTATGTATGGCAGTAAATATTACAACCAAAAATAATAAACCAGAATCATTTAAGATCGCCTTTGGAGGTATGTCAGGTATCCCTCAAAGAGCTGAGAAGCTTGAAAAAGTTTTATTAAAGGATTGGGAAAATAATGATATAGCTACAATAGCTTATAAGGTTTTAAAAGAAGAGTTTTCGCCATTTACCGATGTAAGGGCCTCTTCAGAATATCGATTACAAGTTTCTGCAAACTTAGTTAAAAAAACTATATTGATGTATCAAAATGAGCCTGTTGAAAATCTCGCAGAATATTCTCAATCAAGCCAATGAGAGGTAAAAGAAATTAATAATAAAAACAATTCTAAAGGCTCAGTAATAGGTAACCCTATTGTTCATGATAGTGCCCATATGCATGTTCAGGGGAGTGCGGCATATATTGATGATATGCCAGTACCAAAGGGCGCTCTCCATGTTGCATTTGCGTTAAGTAAGGTAGCCTATGGACAAATAAATGAGATTGATATAACAAATGCTCAAAAAGCTGCAGGTGTTCATAGTGTCCTTCTAGCAAAAGATATAGAGAACCTATATATAGGTTCAATTAAACATGATGAGCCTATTTTGGCTGATAAAGAGGTTTTATTTTATGGTCAAGCAATTGCAGCAGTTTTAGCTAATAGCCACGAAAATGCAAGAACAGCAGCACTCCTTATTACTTCTAAGATAACAGAGCTTGAAGCTATTGTAACTATTGACCAGGCAATGGCTAAAAAGAGCTTGCTTGATGAGCCTCTGATAGTCAATATTGGTGATTCAAGAAAGGCCATAGATACTTCAAAAAATAAGTTAAGAGGGAGTATCTCTATTGGAGGTCAAGAGCATTATTATCTTGAGGGACAAGTTGCTTTAGCAATTCCTACTGAAGATAACGAGATGATCATTTACTCATCGACTCAAAATCCGACTGAAGTTCAACATTTGGTATCGCATGTCTTAGATGTTCCACAAAATGCAATTGAGGTCGTCACACGAAGAATGGGAGGTGGCTTTGGTGGAAAGGAGACTGATTCGTCTCAACTAGCTTGTGTATGCGCTATATTTGCCCAACAAAGCAAACTTCCTGTAAAGGCTAGACTTTCTCGAAAAGATGACATTCTGATGACTGGTAAGCGACATGACTTTAAAGCAGATTATGAGGTTGGTTATGCTGATGATGGCAAAATTCTTGGAATTGAGGTGGACCTTGCGGCAAGATGTGGTTACTCACTAGATTTATCAAAAGCTATCGTTTCTAGAGCCTTGTTCCATGCAGACAATGCATATTTCTTGCCAAATGCAACTATAAGAGGGTTTTTATGTAAGACAAATACTGCTTCAAATACTGCATTTAGAGGATTTGGTGGACCCCAAGGAATGCTTGCTATAGAAAATATTATTGAAGAAATTGCCATGAATATTGGTATTGATCCCATTGAGATTAGAAAAATAAATTACTATCAAAAAGATACTAATAACGTTACCCCTTACGATCAAGTTGTTGAAGATAATATTATTAATGAGCTTTCTAGTGAGCTGATTGAAGATAGTAATTATTTAGCTCGTAGAGAGAGCATTAAAAAATTTAATAAGAAAAATAAATACCTAAAAAAAGGATTGGCTTTTTCTCCAGTTAAATTTGGTATTTCATTTACCACTCAACTATTAAATCAAGCAGGGGCACTTGTAAATGTTTACAAAGATGGAAGTATATACATAAATCATGGTGGAACTGAAATGGGACAGGGGTTATTTATTAAGGTTGCTCAAGTTGTTGCAAATGAGTTTGGAGTTAATTTGGAGCGAGTTAAGGTTTCCGCAACATCTACCGCCAAGGTTCCAAATACATCACCTACTGCAGCATCCTCTGGCTCAGACCTAAATGGAATGGCTGCAAGAGAAGCATGCTTAAGAATTAAGAAAAATTTGAGTGCATTTGCTAAAGATTATTATGGTGCACAAGAGGGCGATATTCAGTTCAAAGACTCATTTGTTTTTGTGGCTGATAAAAAAATAGCATTTGATGAATTTGTATTATCAGCATATTTAAATCGAGTAGAACTTTTTAGTAATGGCTTTTATAAAACTCCCAAGATTTATTTTGATGCAATTAAACAAAAAGGCCGACCTTTCTACTATTACTCATATGGTGCCTGCGTTAGTGAGGTTATAGTTGATTGTCTAACAGGTGAATATAAGTTGTTAGCTGTTGATATATTGCATGATGTTGGGGCTTCACTTAACCCAGCAATTGATATGGGTCAAATTGTTGGAGGCTTTATTCAAGGTATGGGTTGGCTTTGTTCTGAGGAACTTAAATGGGATCAGTCTGGTGCGTTACTAACTATGGGAGCCTCAACCTATAAGATACCTGCAATAGGAGATACTCCTGAACACTTTGAAGTAAAAATTAAGCCAAATATTTCTAACCATGAAAATACAATCCATAAATCAAAAGCGGTTGGTGAGCCACCACTTATGCTAGCAATCTCAACCTGGCTTGCAATAAAAAATGCAATCTATAATGCAGACAATAGTAATAAAACTGGTCTAAATGCGCCAGCTAGTTTTGAGCAGGTGTTCTTTAATCTTAACAATAACTTAGACAAATAAATTATGAATAGCTGGTTAAAGCCTGTAAGTAATGCCATAGCCCTAAATAAAGCTTTTGTTTTGCTAACTGTTATTGAAACCAAGGGGTCAACACCCTGCAGCCGAGGCGATAAGATTGTTTTTGCTAGAGGAAGGTCAATTTTTGGGAGTATTGGTGGAGGCAATCTAGAATTTAAAGCTTTGGATTTTGCTGAGAACTTATTGAGCGTTAATACCAATACAATTCATTTAGAAAAATACCCATTAGGCGCAACACTTGGCCAATGTTGTGGCGGTTATGTGAAAGTAATGTTTGAAAGTTTTGTTGAGACTGATTCAAGCTCTAAGAATTTTTTTTCTTGGGTTGATACTGCTGCAAGCTTAATAGAAAAGAATCAAGATTTTGTCATTACTACATTAATTAAGAAGCACTCTGAAAAGGAACATAGCTACCAAAAGTTTGTTTATTCAAATGATAAAAATATAGCGTTTCCAAATGAAAGTGAACTGTCTAAAGAAATCCATGACAGCGTTTCTGATTTGATGTTATCTTCTAAAAGTCCATCTCTAATTGAATTTAAAGATGAATCTGGATTACTAACTGAAGTTTGCCTTGAGAAGGTTGTTTGCAGTGAAATTCAGGCCGTAGCAGTTTTTGGCGCAGGCCACATATCTAGAGCACTAATGTCAATAATAACAAAGCTACCTGTTAATATTTATTGGATTGACGATAGACCTCTACAGTTTGAACAATATCAAGGCGATACTTCTCAAATAAACGTTATTTGTGATGAATTCTCTACAGGTCTGATAGACTTGCCAGATGACGCTTATTGTTTGGTAATTACCTATAGTCATCAAATAGATTTTGATATATGTGAAAAGATTATTTCTAAAAATAAGTTTAGTTATTTAGGGATGATTGGATCTGCAATTAAAGGCAAAAAATTTAGGGATAGATTTCTACAAAAAGGGTACCCAGAAATGACAGTTGATAAATTTACATGTCCTATAGGCGAAAAACAAAAATTCTTAAAATCACCTACTGCAATTGCTGTTACTATTGCAATGGATTTGATAAATTTTCTTGAACATAAAAGGCAAATTGCTACTCTATGAACTATCAGCTCGAAATTAATAATATTACTAAGTCATATGGTGATTTAAAGGCTAATGATGATATATCTCTAAACATAAAGCCTTCAAGTATTCATGCACTTTTGGGAGAGAATGGAGCTGGAAAGTCGACCTTAGTTAAAATTATCTATGGTTCTTTGATGCCTGATAGAGGTAAGATGAAATGGTTAGGTAAATCTTACAGTCCAAAAAATCCTTTTGATGCTAGAGAGCAAGGTATTGCTATGGTATTTCAGCACTTTTCTTTGTTTGAGTCATTAACGGTTGAAGAGAATATTGTTCTTGGTCTTGATGGCGTAAGATTGGATGAAAACTTTACTGAGCAAATTATCAAATACTCAAAGCAATATGGACTTGATATTAATCCACATCAAGTTGTGGGTGACTTGTCAGTTGGAGCAAGACAAAGGGTCGAAATTATTCGATGTTTAATGCAGAACCCGAAGCTACTCATAATGGATGAACCTACTTCAGTATTGACTCCTCAGGAGGTTTCTGATTTATTTGTTACTCTTCGAAAGCTTGCAGATGATGGTTGTTCTATTTTGTATATTTCGCATAAGCTGGAAGAGGTTCGTCAAATATGTAGTGAGGCAACTATCTTAAGGGGTGGTAAGCTGATTGAAAGTTGTATTCCTCAGGATTATAGCCAGCAAGAACTTGCAGAAATGATGATTGGTAAAAAATTAATTCAATTAGCAAGAAGTAATATCAATACTGGCGAAGATATTTTTTCAATAAATAATTTAAGTCAAAAGTGTGATGACATGTTTGGAGTTGACCTAAAGAATATATCTCTATCTGTTATGAAGGGAAGTATTGTTGGAATAGCAGGGGTTGCGGGTAATGGTCAAGATGAGTTAATGGAACTTCTTATTGGTGAAATAATCTCTCCACCAGGCATTTTAAGTTTTAAAGGTGGTGATATTGGACACCTTAACTCTCATGAAAGAAGGCAGTTGTCAATGTTTTTCATTCCCGAAGAGCGCCTTGGTCATGGTGCAGTACCTGACATGGGATTGAATGAAAATATGTTACTTAGTAGGCCTCAAAAAAGTCAAATGACAAGTTATGGTGTTATAGATTGGGGGAATGTTGAGAAACTTACACAAAAAGTTATTAGTGATTTTGATGTACAAACTCCTTCTACTAAGATGTTAGCTAAATCACTTTCTGGTGGAAATTTACAAAAGTTTATGGTTGGCAGAGAGCTAATTCAAAACCCAGACTTATTGATTGTTGCCCAGCCGACTTGGGGCGTTGACGCGGGATCTGCTAATAATATCCATCAAGCTTTAATCGCTCTTGCTGATAAAGGATCAGCTATATTAATTATCTCTCAAGATCTAGATGAAATATTGAGTTTATGTGAACAGATCCATGTTCTCTCAGAAGGCTCTCTTTCTAGTGCAGTTGATATGAAGGAAGATGGATTAGAAACAATTTCTCAGTTAATGGTAGGGAGCGAGAGCTGATGATTAGACTTATACCTCGAATTGAGAACTCTAATGCAATGATTGTATTATCACCATTATTGGCGCTTACTTTAACAGTCATAACAGCCTATTTTATTTTTGTATCAATATTAGTTGACATTGAGGTATCAAGTGTCTTCTATACATTATTTGTAGAGCCTTTAACTGATTCATATTACTTTTCAGAATTATTAGTCAAAGCTGCACCTTTAATGGTTATAGCGCTCGGACTTTCGATTGGTTTTAGGGCTGGTGTTTGGAATATTGGGGCAGAGGGTCAATACGTTATTGGAGGAATAGCTGGTAGTGCTGTAGGGCTTTATTTTTACGATGTTGAGGGTTTTTGGGTATTACCATTAATGGCCATAGCAGGAATTCTAGGCGGTATGTTTTATGCCAGTATTGCAGCATTTCTTAAAACAAAGTATCAGGTTAATGAAATCTTAGTGACGTTGATGCTTACCTATGTTGCTGTTTTATTCTTAAGCGCAATGCTACAAGGACCACTAAGAAATCCTTCTGGTTTTAATTTTCCAGAAAGTCGAATTTTTCATGATAGTGCATTGTTGCCAATTATTTGGGAAGGAACTAGAGTTCATATTGGTTTAATAATAGCTATCCTACTCTCTTTTGTTGCATGGTTTGGTATCAAGAGGCATATGTCAGGTATGCAAATAAAAATAACAGGTAGCGCACCACGTGCGGCTAAATTTGCCGGCTTTGATGACAATAAAACTGTATGGTTTTCATTATTAATTTCGGGAGGACTTGCTGGATTGGCTGGATTATTTGAGGCTGCTGGTCCGGCAGGACAGTTAACACCAGGGCTACCTCAGTTTTATGGCTTTACCGCTATTATTGTTGCTTTCTTAGCTAGACTTCATCCGCTTGGAATTCTATTTTCAGCTTCTTTAATAGCTCTTACGTATGTTGGTGGTGAGAATGTGCAAATTGATTATGATTTGCCGAGTTCAATAACTCAAATATTACAAGGTATGTTGCTGTTTTATTTTCTTGCATGCGATATATTAATAAGATACAAAATTGTACTTTTTAAAACTATTAGATAAACGCTATGAATGAAGGTCTATTAATTAATATTATTATTGGAATCAGTATTGCCTCTGTGCCACTTATATTTGCTGCAATAGGTGAACTTGTAGTGGAAAGATCTGGTGTTTTAAATCTTGGTGTTGAAGGTATGATGATTGTTGGAGCATTGTTAGGTTTTGTTGTCCAATTCCATACAGGAAGTCCTTTTATAGCAGTATTAGCGGCTCTACTTGGAGGTATGGCAATTGCCTCTATTTTTGCGTTCTTAACTCAATTTTTACTTACAAATCAGGTTGCAACTGGTCTCGCATTAACCCTTTTTGGACTCGGTTTTTCTGCATTTGTAGGTAGAGGCTATACCGAAGAAACAATTCAGCTTATTACTTCTATTCATATACCTATGCTTTCAGATATTCCTATTATTGGACCTATGCTGTTAAGTTATAATCCACTTGTCTATTTAGCATTTTTTATGGTCTACTTGGTTTGGTGGTTTTTATTTAAAACTAAGCAAGGTTTAATTTTAAGAGCTATAGGTGATAACCATGACGCTGCCCATGCAATTGGTCATAACGTTTTACGGTATCGCGTAATGGCAATTTTGTTTGGTGGTGCAATGGCAGGAATTGGTGGTGCTTTCTTGTCTCTAGTTCAGGTTCCAATTTGGGGAGAGGATATGACTGCTGGACGTGGTTGGATTGCATTAGGACTTGTTGTCTTTTCTTCATGGCAGCCTTTTAGAGTTATTTTAGGTGCAATAATATTTGGAGGTATTACTATTCTTCAGCTTCACGCTCAGGGATTTGATATTAGAATAAGTGCACAATATTTATCCATGCTGCCTTATTTGGCAACAATTATAATTTTGGTTAGTTTGAGAATGAGAGCAAAAAACAAAACAAACCGCACAATGCCTAATTGTTTGGGTAGAATATTTCATTCCACAACTTAATTGTGAAATTTAGAACTTCGTTTTTAAAAAAGTAAAAAATAGGTAAAAAAGTTAGAAATAATGTTTAATAAATAAGGAGAAGAAGTATGAGTAATATAAGATTGACGAGTATTTTAAAGCTTTCGCTTTTAAGTGCAGTCTTAGCGTTTACTAGTAATGTTTTTGCTGACCCTGTAAAAGCTGCTTTTGTCTATATTGGCCCAACAGGTGACCATGGTTGGACATTTGCACATGACCAAGGCGCAAAATATGTTAAAGAGCAAATGGGAGATGATGTAGTTATAACTACCGTAGAGAGTGTCGCAGAAAACTCAGACTCTGAGCGGACTATTACGAGCCTTGCTCGAAAGAATGATATTATTTTCACAACATCATTTGGTTACATGAACCCAACTATTAAGGTGGCAAAGCGTTATCCAGATGTTAAGTTTGAGCATGCTACAGGATATATGCTAGCAGATAATGTTTCTGTTTATTCTGCAAGATTCTATGAAGGAAGACACGTTATTGGTAAGCTTGCAGGAAAAATGACAAAAAGTAATGTAATTGGATATATTGCTTCTTTTCCAATACCTGAAGTAATTAGAGGAATCAACTCTGCTTATTTAGCTGCTAAATCTGTTAACCCTGACATTCAAATAAAAATCGTTTGGGTTTACACTTGGTACGATCCAGGTAAGGAAGCTGACGCTGCTAATGCACTAATTGCACAGGGAGCTGATATTATTATGCAGCACACTGATTCAACTGCAGCTATGACTGTAGCTGAAGAGACAGAGGGTGTATATGCATTTGGCCAGGCTTCAGATATGGGAGAATGGGGTCCAACATCTCAGTTGACAGGAATTATTGATGACTGGGGTCCTTACTACTTAGCTAGAGTTCAAGCAGTTAAGGATGGAACATGGGCATCTTCTGACACCTTTGATGGTATAGCTGAAGGAATGGTTGAGTTTGCTCCAATGGCAAATATGCCTAAAGGTCTTGGAGATTGGGCTGAAAGAATTGTTAATGGTATAGGTAATGGTTACATTCATCCATTTACAGGTCCAATTAATAAGCAAGACGGTAGTCCATGGTTAGCGGAAGGTGAAACACCACCTGACTACCCTGATCTACTGACAATGGATTTTTATGTAGAAGGAATTGACAGTAAGTATCCTAACTAATAAAAATTCAGTTAAGTATTAATACTAATCGCGCCCTAGGTTTTACTTAGGGCGCGATTTTTTATAGTTATTTTTAATTGATTATGTTGAACCCATCATACGACTGGTTAAATAAGTTACCTAAGGTTGAGCTTCATCTTCATTTAGAAGGCACCTTGGAGCCTGAGTTGATGTTTGAGTTAGCAAAAAGGAATGACATCTCGTTGCCTTATAGAGATATCGATGAAGTAAAAAAAGCTTACCAGTTTAATAATCTTCAGGATTTTTTAGATATCTATTATCAGGGTGCAGAAGTTTTGCAATCAGAGAGAGATTTTTATGACTTAACGTGGGCATATCTTAAAAAGTGTCAGCAACAGAACGTGCAACACGTAGAGCCATTCTTTGACCCTCAGTCACATACTTCAAGAGGAATACCCTTCGAAACAGTTGTCAACGGTATTAGTCGCGCTTTAGAGGATGGTCAAACTAATCTTGGAATTACTTATCGATTAATTATGTGTTTCTTGAGGCATCTTAGTGAGTCAGTTGCAATGGAAACTCTAAAATCAGCTGAAAAATTTAAAAGCAAAATATACGCTATCGGCTTAGATAGTTCAGAGCAAGGCAATCCTCCAGAAAAATTTTCAAATGTCTTTAGTGAGGCTAGCAAAATAGGTTTTAAGTTGGTGGCCCATGCAGGGGAGGAGGGGCCAGCTAGCTTTATATGGAGTTCTTTAGATGTTTTAAAGGTAAATAGAATTGACCATGGGATTCGTGCAATGGATGATCCAAAACTTTTATCACGGCTTATTGATTCACAAATACCGTTGACGGTATGCCCATTATCAAATACTAAGCTTAGAGTGTTTGATGACATGTCTCAACACACCATACTTGAGATGCTTGATTTAGGGTTATGCGTTACCGTTAATTCAGATGATCCTTCATATTTTGGGGGATACATCACTGAAAACTTTAATGAGCTTGCTGAGCATTTATTTCTTACAAAAGGGCAAGCAATTCTTTTAGTAAAAAATAGTATTAACGCAAGTTTTACTGACAATACTCGCAAAATTGAACTGCGTAATTCACTAAATTCCTATATTAGGGATTAAAGGCTTAATATAACAACGCTAATGAATGAAGTTTCGATATAAAGACAAAGTTGTTAATACGAGTTTTATTCCGTAAAAAACTTAATAACTTTATTAGCTATAAATTGACTAACTCTCACATTTGATTCAACTGTAATACCTGAAGTATGAGGGGTTAGAATACAATTCATTGAACTTGTAATTTCATTATAAAATTCTTCTTCTATCGGCTCTGAGCTATATACATCCAACGCAAAGCCTTTAATCAAATTTTCTTTGTAAGCTTTTAATAGATCTTTTTCATTAACAATCGAGCCTCTCGATGAGTTAATAATAATTGGAGTCTTCTTCATTTTATTAAAAGAGCTGTAATTTATTAGATCTCTAGTTTCCTCAGTTAGTGGAAGATGAATTGAAATAACATCAGAAAAATTAAAAAGTTCCTCTTGACTAACCAATGAAACACCTAATTTTTCTGAATCTGATGATGAAATAAACGGATCATAAGCAATGACATTTGCACCAAAAAATCGGGCGAGTCGACTGACTTTCTTGCCAATAACACCAAAGCCAAGTAAACCTAACGTTTTACCTCCCAACTCACTTGATTCGATAGATGTTCTAGGCCACTGACCTGATACAGTAGCACTATGAGAAATAGGAATCTTTTTTAACAAAGAAAGTGAACAACTAATAACATATTCAGCGACTGAGTCAGCATTCATACCAGTTGCAGGCTGTACAAAAATATTGTTATCTGAGCAATAGTTAGTATCAATATTATCTAATCCAACGCCTAAGCGTCCTACAAACCTTAAGTTGTTAGCCTGAACAAGTAATGTCTTGCTGAGTTGAGTTTTATTTCTGACTATTACGGCGTCAACCAAAGCTATTTGAGAGCTTAACTCTTCTGTATCCTCATGGATACTTGGGTTATAGGTTACATCAAACAATTTAGCAATACTATCAATGCTATCTTGCTCCATAAACTCGGTAATTAATACTTTTATCATGGTTACTTTATTTCCACCGTTGGTTTTAATTGCTTTGAGAATTTCATAAGTTCATTGTATTTTGGTATTGCGTGTATACCTCCACTTCTAGAGCATTTAATTGATGCAGCAGCTGTAGCTAATTCTATTGACTCTTGTATTGTTTTATTGGCATGGATAAATCTAGCAAATGCGCCATGAAATACGTCACCTGCTCCATTAGTTTCGACCACTTCTATCTCAGGTGCTGGACAATGGTAAACAGCTCCCTTATCTATCCAATAGACCCCTTTAGAACCAAGTGTAACGGCATAAAACTTGTTATGATCCTGATATAAGTTTTCTAAAGAGTTAATTATAGATTCATTATTTGTATATTCCAATAGGCCAGTTTCTGAAAAAATGGGATGGGATGAATAATTAATAACCTCTTCAACTATTTTATTGTTAGAGAAATTGTCTAAGTCGACAACACAATTAATACCATACTCATAAGTATTTTTTGAAACATAATGTGCCGCCTCAATCCAGTGCGCATCAATTAAATAGGTTTGTCCATTTGAAAAATTAAATATGGGAAGTGTCTTTTCATCTAGTAACTTTTGCTCATTAAATACTGCCAACATTCTTTCACCATTACTATCTTCAAAAATATGACTTTGAGATGATAATGCACCTTTTACTGTAATAGATTTATGAAATTGAATATTGTATTGATCAAGCTCAGATTTTAAGAAATCAGCAGCATCGTCATCGCCAAAACGACTGACAAGTTCAGATTTTTCACCAAGAAAATTAACCGCAAAACTAGCAACAGCTGCAGGCCCTCCTAGTCTCTTGTCTAGACTCTTTGCCACTAGTTTTATTGGCTTTTCAGGAAAGCTGTCAATCTTTACAACTCTATCTAGAAAAATAGGTCCAACACAAATTATCATATGTTTCCTTTATGAGAGGTCATTTTATTAAGGTACTTATAGATTTTATTTTAATAGTATTAGTTGATGAAATTATCTACTTATTTGATAGAGTTCGACTAACTGAATCCTTCCATCCAGAAAGTTTTTTTTGTCTAACAGCATCAGGCATTGTTGAATTAAATTGAATCTCAGATTTCCAGGATTTTGCAAAGTCTTCAATTGGTGGATAAAAGCCTATCTGCATTCCTGCTAAATAGGCCGCACCCAAAGCAGTAGTCTCTAGATTTTTTGGTCTATCAACAGGCAAATTAAGTAAATCTGAAAGCATCTGCATAGTCCAATTTGACGCGGCCATACCTCCATCTACTCTAATAATACTTAATTCATTTCCACTCCAATCTTTTAAAATTGCAGCTAAAAGGTCAGAAGTTTGGTAGCACACAGACTCTAATGCGGCTTTTGTAATCTCGGCTGCCCCTGTACTTCTTGTAAGTCCATATAATGCGCCCCGACAATCTGGATCCCAATACGGTGCACCCAGTCCAACAAATGCAGGTACTAAATATACTTCTTGATTAGGATCAGCTTGCATTGCTAAAGTCTCCGACTGTTCAGCTGATTCTATGAATTTTAGGTCATCACGAAGCCATTGAACAGCTGCACCCGCTACAAATATTGATCCCTCAAGGGCGTAGCAAGGCTTATTGTTTATTTGAAAGGCGATAGTAGTTAATAGCTTGTTTCTTGATTCAACTGGTTTATCCCCAGTATTAATTAAAACAAAACAACCAGTTCCATAGGTAGACTTCACCATACCTGGCTCAAAGCATGCCTGACCTACAAGCGCCGAATGCTGATCACCAATCAAACTACAAATGGGTATTTCAGAACCAAAAAATGAATCATCACATTTACTAAAATCTGCCGCACTATCACAAACATTTGGCAACATTGATTTAGGAATATTAAATAGCTTTAATAATTCATCATCCCAACAACCCTCATAAATATTATACAAAAGAGTTCTAGAAGCATTAGTAGCATCAGTCGAGTGAACTTTATTATTACTTAAGCGCCATAAAATAAAGCTATCAATTGTTCCAAAGATTAACTTACCAGAATTTGCTTTATCACGCGCACCATAAACATTATCAAGAATCCAGGCAATTTTAGTCGCACAAAAATAAGGATCAATCAATAAGCCAGTTTTTTTTGAAACAATCTCTTGATGGCCAAGCTCTTGAAGACTTTGACATTCATCTGAGGTTCTTCTATCTTGCCAAACTATTGCATTATATATAGGCTTTCCAGTCTCCTTATCCCAAACAACAGTGGTTTCTCGCTGATTAGTGATACCTATTGAGGCAATTTGACTCGGTTTAATTTTTGCACTCAAAATGGCGTCATTACAACTCTCAAGCACTGAAAGCCAAATCTCTTCGGGGTCATGCTCAACCCAGCCTGAATTTGGAAAAAATTGAGTAAATTCTTTTTGACCTATAGCTATAATTTTATAATTTGCATCAAATAAAATTCCTCTAGATGAAGTTGTTCCTTGATCTATTGATAAAATATATTTATTAGAATTTATCATATTGTTTACTCGCTATTTTTATTGATAATAGGCAATTGTTTGTAAATATTACCTATTTTTTTCCATGTAATTACCCAACTCTTTTAAATTATTTTTATCCAAAAACAAATAAAGCTTAGTGCGTCTCTCGGTTATATCATCAGGGAAAAGAGCAAACTCTTCTTGCATCAAATAATCAACCTCAACTTGATACAGGTTTTTACCAAAATTAATCCCAAGATCATCAATACTAGAAACTCTTTTTAAAACTATACTTGTCCTAGTTCCATACAATTTAAAAAGACGCTTGAGGTATTCTATATCTAAGTAATCGTACTTTTTACTCAGATTATTAATTAAGCTTTCTTTCTCACTTATTTGAAAGTCTCCGCCAGGTAAATGAGTTTTACTAGTCAAAGAAGGTTTTTTGTTTCCTAGAATTGACTCAATTAAGTCAACAACCTCTTCAGACAACTGCCTAAAGGTTGTAAGTTTTCCTCCAAAGATATTAATAAGAGCACTATCATCAATGCGACTATCTTCTCTTATTACGTAATCACGTGATGCTTTTTGAGCCTTTTGCTTTGTATTATCATAGAGTGGACGAACACCACTCCAATGACTTATAACGTCATTTTTTGATATTTTATTATTAAAATATTTATTTGCTGAAGTAATAATGTAGCTAATTTCATCCTCTGATATTGAAAAATTATCAAGATCTTCATTAAAGTCAACATCAGTTGTCCCAATAAAAGTAAATTCATCTTCCCAAGGAATTGCAAAGAATATTCGACCATCACTATTTTGAAAAAGATAAGAGTAGTTATGGTTAAATATTTTATTAACAACTATATGACTACCTTTAACTAGTCGAATATTGTTTGCATTAGTTTGCTTATAAGAATTGCTTAAAAAATTATCAATCCATGGGCCTGTCGCATTTATCACGACTTTTGCTTTAATGGTTTGATTTTCACCAGTTATTGAGTTAACGGTATTAATTTCCCAAATATTATTTACCTGCTTTATATTGCTTACTATCGTTCTTGTTGAAATAAAGCTACCTAATTTTTTAGCATCTATAGCATTTAAGACAGCAAGTCTTGAGTCGTCAGCCATACAATCAGAATATTCGAAACCCTTTGAGTATGAGTCTAATAAAGTTAATTCCGAAACATGAGATTTAATATTAATTGAGGTTGAGCGCTTAATAAACTTAGAAGAATAGAGATTATCATAAAGCATCATCCCTAATTTCAATATCCAGGCTGGTCGAAGACCTTTATGATAAGGCAAAATAAATCTAACTTCTTTAACAATATGAGGAGCAATACTAATTAATGTATCTCGCTCCTTTAAAGCTTTTCTTACAAATGAAAACTCATAGTTTTCTAAATAACGAAGACCCCCATGTATCAATTTAGAAGAGGCCGATGATGTCCCGCTAGCGATATCGTTTTTTTCTGCAAGATAAACGCTATAACCACGACCTGCAGCGTCTCTAGCAATGCCGCAGCCATTGACTCCTCCACCAATAACAAAAACATCATATATGGTTTTCATTTATTACCTAATTATAAGTTTTTTACGGATTAAAGGTCAAATTCACTCATCTGAACAACTCTACCTTCTTTTATAGAAATCTCAGCTGCCTCTCCTATAGCTACAGCAATTAATCCATCATTGAGCGACACTTCAGGCTTAGTATTGTTGCGGATAGCATTTATAAAAGATTTGTGCTCATAGTAAGTGGATCCATGATGGTGGCCAACCTCAAGAATTTTAGGGTCTACGGTTATGTTTTCTCTTAGTGCAGTTTGATCCTCTCTCATTCCAATTCTAATATCTGAGTTTGTTATTCCAGATCGATTAGATGGAACTTCTGTCTCTATTTTTCCTATTGAACCGACTGCACATAATTCTTCTTGGTATTCAGAATTCTCAGCGAACATACATAAGTCCAGAAATGCCCTCACTCCATTTTCAAAATCAACAATTACAAATGCATTATCAAGTAAATCTGGCACTTTTCCATCGTACTCCTCATCCAAATGGTTTACATCTTGATTGCCACTCGCATAAACCTTTAATGGTTCACTCTCGGCAATCAATCTCATTAAATCAAAGAAGTGACAGCACTTTTCAACCAGTGTACCTCCAGTATTTATTGAGAAACGATTCCAATCATCAACTTTATGTAAAAAAGGGAATCGATGCTCTCGAATAGAAAGCATTTGCAAATTACCTATCGTCTTATTATGAATCTCTTGAATCATTTTTTGGACTGGCGGCATATAGCGATACTCCATAGCTGTCCAAATAACGCCTGGATAGTTACTAGTTAGTTTCGCAAACTCCTTGCAATCTTCTACAGTTGTGCATAAGGGCTTCTCTATTAACAGGTGAGCGTTAGACCTGAAGACACTCTTTAAAACCTCTATATGGGTAAAGTTGGGCGTAGCAATAATGTACGCATCTGCAATATTTGCCTCAACGAGGTCTTCATAATTATCAAAAATTGTAACTTCATTATTTAATAAATCCAGGCAGTCTTTAATTGATTGTTTACTAGTATCACAAATGGCAACGACTTCTACGTCATCTATAATTTCGATGTTGAGTATGTGCTCTTGGCCCATACATCCCCCACCAATAATTGCATATTTGATTTTGTTCGTCATAGTGTGTAAGTTGGAATGTTCATTTGGTTGCCAAAATGAATGAGCTTATCAGACACGTCACCATAAGTAAATGCAACATGATGTTCAAGACCTCCTTTGAACATTTGTTCTGCTTTATGTGCGCTATCCTCACCTAAGCTGATAACGCCTGATGTTCCTGAAAAAGAGTTTGGTCGATCAATAACAGAACCCTTTAAAACAAAAAATTGAAGTTTATTTCGAGCTTTTGAGACTCTAAAAATAGTAATCTCTCCAGACTTAAGGCTAAAGTCATGGAGTAGCGGTTTTTTTCTGTTTGAGTGAATACCAGATTTAGCAGTCCCTTCTTTTGCCATACTTATAGGGGCAAGACCGCAATGCCAAAAAACTAAAGAGTTGTCGGTCTTGTCAACATCAACAATATCTACTAGGAGTGATGGGTTGTGATTCATTTGATTAAGTATATTGCAGCTTATTCCTCCTAAAACATCAGCCTCACAAGCGCAGCTTACCTTTTTTTCATTCATCATAGCCATTGGTCCACAAGATGCACATCCATACTCAGTAAATGTTTCTGGCCAACATCTAATTGCAAAGGCGTCTAGATTGTGTTTGTCTTTTAAGCTTTCCAAGCCATGGTAGATTGAAATACTTTTGTCAAACTCATCTTGCTCAAGCTCTTCAGTTCCCTGAAGATAGCCAGAAATAGTATTTTTTGTACTTGCAATTGTTTCCGTGTTAACATTTTTTGCCTCGTCAAATAGGTCATCTAATTCGAGATTTATTAAAGAAACATTAAGCTTATCTGTCACCTCATCTTGATCATAGTCGCAAGTATAAAAACCTTCAGGTCTGTCGCCAATGATTCCAATTGTTTGCTTATCAATGGTGTAGTTAAAGTCGCTTCGATTATTACTTATAGTTGCTTCATTCCATAGAGTATTCTCATTATCATTGCTGCTCTCAATAAACTTAGAGAATGATAATTTATTGAACTTGATATCACTTTGCATAATGATGAAGTCGGGAGAAATATTATTTTTAATTAGAGAGTGCATACCAAGATTGAGTCCACAGATAGAGTTCAGCCTCAATCTGCCACCAGTTCTTGGCTCGGGAAATGAGACAAGACAAATTGGCTTGTTTATAGTCTTAGTAAAATTTAAGATAAATTTTGCATCAGTAAAGGTTGTTTGGAAAATAAAAATTTTTTCACATTCATTGCTTTCAAAAAATTCCAAAGCTTTGTTTGCAATGTCGTCATTAGTAATCAACTGATTAAAACCTAATGCATCAGTTGATATAGACTCCAAAATATTTTTTGCTTCACTAAATTTAGATTCAGCAAACTCAACATCAAAGGTTTCTCTTGCTAATGCTAGATATCCAATCATTTAAAATCTCCAAAGTCCTTAATAAAGTTTTCAGGATCTTTAATTTTAAAGCCATTTGCAAAATATGTATCAAGAGAATATGCATTGCGTGAGGTTAAATCGTTTAGTTTATTTATATAATTGACCGATTCAGCTTTTAATACTTTATCAATATTGTTGATGTTAGGATAATTCTTAAAGGCATCTAACCAGATTGTTCTTCCAGCTAGGTAACCCGATGCACGATTCTTATAAGCTAACTGAAGACATTTATAGAAGGATTTTTTTCCCATTCCAGATGAAAGAACAACCCAAGGCTTGTTACTTGTTGCTTTTGCTAAATCATTGAATGCAACTTCAGTTTCGATGGAAATATTATTTTCTAGTTCATTACTGTCAACTGGAGACTCTAATTTAAATATATCAACTTTGTATTTCTCTTTAGCAAACTCTTTAACACTATCAATGACATGTTGAGTATTTTTTTGTTTTTGTTCTTGATATTCTTTCGAGTGGTTTAAATCATCTTGAAAAGGATATACGAGAAGCTCTAAGAGGAATGGTATGCTATATTTTTCACACTCTTCTCCTATTTTTTGAACGTATTTTTGCTGATGCTCAAGCGATTCTCTCTCAGCATCAGGGCGATACCAAGCAAGCACTTTGACTGCATCACCGCCAGCTTTTTTAATTTTTTCAACGCTCCAGTTGCTTATATCATTTGAATATCGGCCATGCAACGTCTCTTTAAAGTTATGCTCCTCAAGGGTAATAACAAGGCCCTTAGAGTTGTTATATTGAAGAAGATTCGGGATGGAATAATGAGGATCCATAAGAATAGCTGTCGCTAAATGAGATAGGTTCGATGTGATTAGTCTTTTGCATTCGACTACTTCTTGATAGGTGTATTTTCTTCCTGTAGCGGCAGTTATGATATTAAAAATGGGTGGTCTCTGATCTACTGCAAGCATTTGAAAATGATTATTATCTGTACAAAGTTTTTTTAAATGTATTAGCTTTCCAAGATTTTGAGTTGTCATATTTTTTTATATTTTTATAGTAAGAAAAATATCGTAATAATTTCTAGTTTCATATAACCATATAGAAATTCTTTTTCAATCATATTATTTTACTGATATATATGAATTCATGTATACTCTAATTTAGTTAAATTCAATTTTTTTTATTTATGCTAGATTTTTGAGTTTAATGAGTGAAATCTAATATAGATTAGTATCACTTAATTTAATATTTAACTATTGGAGATAGATATGAAAAAAAGTATTATATTGGCATCTATTCTTGCCATCTCATCATTTGGTGTGAATGCAGCAGAAATTAAGTTTGTTTGCTATCAGGATGCTAATGAGTGTGATGTATTGAAAGATATGTCTTCTGTTTGGGAAGGTTCTACTGGAAACACAGTGAACTTTGAAATAGTTGGCTATGATGTTGTTAGAGATCAACTTGAAAATCTTCTTGAGTCTGGAGCTGCTCCTGACGTAGCAAGAGTGACAAACTTAGGTGGACTTAATAAGTTCTATTTAGATTTGACGCCTTATGTTGACTCTGCTGCTTGGGAGAAAAACTATGGAGCTACTTTGCCGTGGTATAGAAAGCCATCTGGGGATAATGGAATCTATGGTTGGCAAACTCAGTTAACGGTTACTGGTCCTTATGTAAACGTTACTATGTTTGAGGATGCTGGTGTAGATATGCCTGAAGAGGGCGCATCTTGGGATGACTGGGCTGATGCTTTAAGAGTTGTTAAATCTGAACTTGGCTTAACTGCCGGTCTTGCAATGGACAGAACTGCTCATAGATGGGCTGGACCTGCCTTTTCGTATGGCGCTAAATTCCATGAAAATGGAGTCCCCATCCTAGTTGATGATGGTTTTAGAGCGTTCGCTGAGACGTTTGTTGGATGGCATGAAGAGGGCTTAATGCCTGCTGAAGGTTGGCCAGCAGGTGCCGGTACAGCATATAAAAATGCTGCACCTCTTTTCCTAGATGGAACTGTTGCAATGCACATGTCTGGTTCTTGGATGCTTGGAAATTATGATAAAAATATAACCAACTTTGAATGGAAAGTTGTACCAATTCCATGTGGTACTGGTGGTTGTGGAGCAATGCCAGGAGGTTCTGGTGTAGTTGCTTTTAATTCATCTGAGCACCCTGAAGTTGCGGCATCTTATGTTGACTTCTTGTCGCAAGCTGGAAGAGCTGGATATTTTGCAGCGAATACTTCAAACATTACTGCACACCAAGGTCTGCAAAAAGCAGGAATTGATTACACAAGTGTTAGTCCAAGAGTTTCAGCAGGACTTTCAACTTTTGCAGCTAATGCTGGTAAAGCAGCTGAGTCTACTCCGCAAGCATACTGGTTTCAGGGTTACAATAAAAACTTTGCCATTTATGGTATTGTTCCTGACTACATAACTAAAGCTATCACAGGTGAAATGAGCCTTGATGACGCTTTGGCGGCAATTGATGCTGATGTAGCAGCCAAGATAGCAGAATAGAGTTATACTTAGTTAATATTAAGGCCGTCATTAATGGCGGCCTTTTTTTGTAGTTAGGAATAAATTTCAAAATGCTTGATAACTTTTTAAATATTAATAATTGGTATCTATTTTCTTGTTTCTATCTTTTGATTGGTTTTATTTTGTCAAGAGATGTTTATGGATTGATGCCAAGATTAATGTCCGCTTTAGGTTGGCCAATTGAATTTACTCAAAAGGTATTTGGAACAAAATCACTACCTTATCTATTTTTATTCCCAAATATATTAATTTTTGGTCTGTTTACTTTCCTACCATTATTTATGAATTTTGGTTTTTCAGTAACAGATGGGACGAGTATTAACTTTGAAAACAGAGATTTTTCTGGATTAGATAACCTTGCGAGAATCACTCAAGAAGTTCAGATCGATACTGGTGGAGTAAATGTTGAAGATGACAAGTTTAAGGCTGCAATGGCAGATACATTTGTTTTCGTAATACTCCAAGTTCCAATTATGATTCTAATTGCTCTTTTTACATCTATCGTTCTTAATCGAGAGATAATCGGTAGGGGTTTTTGGCGAGCGATATTCTTTTATCCGGTAATGCTAAGCCCGGTAGTGGTTGCCTTTTTGTGGACCTTAATATTAAAAAGGCAAGGTCTTTTATCCCAAACTTTGATAGATTGGAATTGGATTAGTGAGCCGATTCAGTGGCTAATTGACCCATCATGGACAATGTTTTGGTCTATTTTTGTATATACATGGGCCCATACGGGTTTTTATATGTTAATTCTGCTTGCAGGGCTTCAGTCTATTCCTAAAGATTTATATGAGGCTGCGCAGATGGATGGAACATCAGAGAGTAGGGTTTTTTGGAGAATTACTTTGCCCCTACTAATGCCTATATTACTTGTAGTTACCGTCCTTTCATTGATAAAGGCAGTTCAAGCTTTTGAAGAGTTATATGCCTTGCAAGTTGGATGGATCTCTCTCGTCTCTTATATAGTTGAAAATGCAGGAATAAGAGGCCAAAAGACATTCTTTGGATTAGGGATTGCGGCTATGGCATCATTAATTGTAGCCTCAATTTTAATTGTACTTTCATTGCTTCAGTTCTATTTAACTAGGAGGCAAGTAAAGCTATGACGGCAGTTATCGAATTCTTTACTCGAAGGCAAGGAAAAAAGAAGCTCAGTCTAGTGGATTGGGTTTCTTATGGTTTTTTATTTCTTGGTTTTTTAATTATTTTTCTGCCAGTTTTATGGTTAATAATGAATTCAGTTAAATCACAATTCTTACTTCAAAAATACGATACAAACTTTTTACCTTTGGATTATGAACGGGTTGCAAGGGCAACCGCTTATGGCCCTGAAGGAAAAGAAATTATGATTATCAAAGATTTGCCTACTTGGGCTCTGTTCTGGAAAGATCTTAATAAAGATGAACGGGCTGAAAAAGATCTTGATAATCTACTTTCTAACTACAGTGGTAACGAATATTACGCATTAAGGACACATTTTGAGTTAGTCTCAGGCGCTGCTAAAGAGTTAATCATTGAAAGAAACTTGCCAGAATGGCTTATTAAATACCCAAGTATGTTTCCGAGTGCAAAGAAAGAATATGATCCTGAATCTATTGTTAGCCAGCTTGACCCTGAGGAAACTAGACTATTATCCGAATACTTAGGTCTAAAGCCTTATAAGCCCAACGGCTTTACCTCACAAATTCTGATTTCTATGATGGACCCAGAGACGAGTGAGGTTGTTGAATACTCTGTAAGTAGGATTGACCCTAATCGAGATATCGTAAATGCTCGTTTAATTAGTAATCCACAGGGCGGTATTGTTAAGCTTCCAGTAAATGAGATTATTTTAAATAAAAGTTTGAAGCCTTCCTGGATAAATTACACAGACCCTCTAACTAAAAATGTTCTTGGTAGCTTCGATGCAGTGAGGTGTATAAATAACTCTTTATTTGTAACTATAGTGGCGACATTAATCACGCTGCTGATTAATTCAATGGCTGCATTTGCTCTATCAAAGTATCGATTTAATGGACAGATTATTTTCTTTGTGATTATATTGGCTACGCTTATGGTGCCAGCATCAGTGCTGATTGTTGGGATATTTAAAATGGTAACGATGACTGGACTGTCTGGCTCGCTTTGGGGTGTGATAATACCTGGAGCTGCAACACCTACTGGTGTCTTTATGCTTAGGCAATATATGCTTACTATTCCGGACGAATTACTTGAGGCAGCAAGAATGGATGCGGCTAGTGAGTGGACAATTTATTGGCGTATTGTATTTCCACTAGCACTTCCTGCAATTGTAGTTCTAGGTATTCTGTCTATTATATGGAGGTGGAATGACCTGATATTGCCGATGATTGCTGTTTCAACGACAAAGGCCGCCTACACTATTCAGCTCTGTTTGCTGGATTTTAATGGCGAGTATATTGCTAGAGAACACTACGGTTTAGCGATGACAGTGGTTAGTTTAGTTCCAACAACATTGGTTTTTGTGTTTCTTCAAAAATATATTACAACTGGCATAGCCTCAACGGGAATAAAATAAAATTATGGCAAATCTTAAACTTTTAGATATTAAAAAATCTTACGGCAAAACAGAAGTAGTTCATGGCGTTGACCTTGAGGTGCTGGATGGCGAGTTTTGTGTTTTGGTAGGGCCTTCAGGGTGTGGTAAATCAACTCTTCTTAGAATGATTGCTGGTCTTGAAGCCATTACTGCTGGCTCAATACTTATCGATGATGTTGAAGTTAATAATATCTCTGCAGCTAAAAGAGGATTAGCGATGGTATTTCAGTCATATGCTCTTTATCCTCATATGACAGTACGTCAAAATCTAGCTTTTGGATTGGAAAATTTAAAATTAGATAAAGCAGATATTGATCAGAGAATCATTAAAGCTGCTAATCAGTTGAGAATGGAGGATTATTTAAAGAGAAAGCCTGGTCAACTTTCTGGTGGCCAAAGGCAGAGAGTAGCAATTGGAAGAGCTATCGTTCGTGAGCCTTCAATATATTTATTTGATGAGCCATTATCGAATTTAGATGCTGAGTTGCGTGTTGCTACACGTGTTGAATTAAAGGCTTTACATGCAAGACTTGGAAACACAATGGTCTACGTTACCCATGATCAAATAGAGGCAATGACAATGGCTGATAAGATTGTTGTAATGCATGACGGCATTATTGAGCAGACTGGAACCCCTTTGGATTTATATAACAAGCCTGCTAATTTGTTTGTTGCTGGATTTATTGGTTCACCAAAAATGAACTTTTTAGATTGTTCTTCTCTCCCAGAGAGTGTTAAAAAATTAGCGCCTAAGGGTGCATTTACTTTTGGTGTAAGGCCTGAGCATCTCTCAATAAAAGAAGATAATTCACTACCTTTAAAGGTGAAGAATGTTGAACAGTTAGGCTCAGATAGTTATCTTTATGGCGATACTATTGACAATCAAGTGCTCTCTATTAAATTAAATAATCAAACCGATATTAAGTCTGGACAATCTATCAATGTTGGCCTTGATGAAAGTGATATGCACTGGTTCGATTCAAATGGAATATCTCTTTAGTTGTCATTGTGTATCATCGTGATACGCGTTAAAAATTTAAGATTATATGTCCGATACCAATCCAGCAGCAATTTGGATTAAAAACCCTTTAGCTATCTTTGCACAAGACAGTGATGGAGGTGTCGTTATTCAAGGTCAAAAAATTATTGAACTGGTTTCTTTAGGTGAAACACCAAAGACTCATATCGATGAGGTTTATGATGCAAGTGCTAGCGTCGTTTTACCGGGCTTAATAAATACACATCATCACTTTTATCAAACTCTGACTAGAGCTTATCCTGAAGCTTTAAATAAAGAGCTTTTCCCTTGGCTAAAGAGCCTTTATAAAGTTTGGGCAAATATTCAGCCTGAGATGTTAGCTGTTTCTACAGAGTTGGCATTATCTGAACTTTTACTGTCTGGTTGTACTACCGCAAGTGATCATCATTACTTATTTCCAAACCAACTTGAAAATGCCATAGACATTCAGGTAGAGGAGGCAAAAAAGATTGGAATGCGCGTTGTTCTAACGAGAGGCTCAATGAGCCTAGGGGAAAAGGATGGCGGCTTACCACCACAATCTGTTGTGCAAACAAAGGAGCAGATATTAACCGATAGTGAGCGACTAATTAAGGCCTACCATGACAGTGAAGAGGGTGCAATGACTCAAATTGCTTTGGCTCCATGTTCACCATTTTCTGTAACTACAGATCTAATGATAGAGACTGCAGAGATTGCACAGCAGCATGATGTACGTTTGCATACACATTTAGCGGAGACGATAGATGAGGAGAATTTTTGTTTAGATAAGTTTGGCTTAAGGACTGTAGATTACCTTGAAAGTGTTGGCTGGTTGTCAGATCGAACTTGGCTTGCCCATGGTATACATTTCAATAAAGAAGAGATACAAAAGTTAGGTAAATCTGGTGTTGGTATTTGCCATTGCCCAAGCTCCAATATGATGCTAGCTTCTGGCATTTGTCATAGTCTTGAGCTTGAGGAGGCTGGCTCTATTATTGGCCTTGGTGTTGATGGTTCTGCATCCAACGATGGATCCAATATGATAGCCGAACTTAGACAAGCAATGTACTTGCAGCGTTTACGTTATGGTGCTTCAAAGATTACTCATCATCATGCATATGACTGGGCTACCAAAGGGTCAGCTGCACTCCTTGGTAGGACTGATATTGGTGAGATTTCGATTGGAAAGCAAGCGGACCTTGCATTGTTTAAATTAGATGAATTGAGATTCTCTGGTAGCCACGACTCTTTGGCTGCGTTACTGCTATGCGGGGCACAAAAAGCTGATAGAGTTATGATTGCTGGAGAGTGGCGAGTTGTTGATGGAAAAATTGATGGCAAGGATGAGGCTGAGCTAATTTATCGTCACAGCAAAGCAGCAAAAAAATTACGTCAATTAGCTAACGTTTAGTTTTTCTTATTATTGGTATTGACTCACTATATTAGTTAACTTATAATCTTAACTTGAATATTGTTACATAAATCAAGTTAGTTATGAATATACACAATCATGGTGGCGCCAGAAAGGGCGCTGGTCGTAAAAAAAACTCAGGTAATTTTAAAGAAGAAACTAAGGTTATTAGGGTACCTATTAGCCTTATTGAATCTATTACTCCTAGTATTGAAGTATATAAATCTCAAATCAAGTCAGGTATAGAAGTTCTTAGAGCTAATGAGAACCCAGTAAGGCAATTAATTCCAATCTTTACTTCGCGTGTACAGGCAGGATTTCCTTCACCAGCAGATGATCATTTAGAGGATACGCTTGACTTAAATACCCACCTTATTCATCACCAGGAGGCGACCTTCTTTGTTAAAGCACAAGGTGACTCAATGATAGGAGCTGGTATTCATCAGGGCGATATACTAATAGTTGATAAGTCACTATCTCCTAAAAGTGGAAAGATAGTCATCGCCGTTGTTGATGGTGAGTTTACTGTTAAGCGTTTACATAAATACAAGGGAAATATAACTCTTAAGGCTGAAAATCCTGAGTTTGAAGACATTAAGATTAAAGGGACTGATGAGCTCATTATATGGGGTGTTGTAACCTCAGTGATACATCAGTATGACTAATAAAGCTAAGTTTGCATTAGTCGACTGCAACAACTTCTATGCCTCCTGTGAAAGAGTTTTTGAGCCAAAGCTAGAAGGGAGGCCGATTGTTGTTCTTTCTAATAACGATGGCTGCATTATTGCCCGATCTAATGAAGCAAAAGCATTGGGTATTAAAATGGGAGTGCCTTATTTTAAAGTAAGAGATTTAATTGTTAGAAATGGCATTGTAGTTAAGTCTTCTAATTATCCTTTGTATGGAGATATGTCCTCCAGAGTAATGAGAGTTATTAGCCAATACTCCCCTATTCAAGAGGTTTATTCTATTGATGAAAGCTTTATAGATTTAGCAGGTTTACCGTTTCACCTAACAAACCATATGCAGTCTTTAAGACAGAAGGTTAGGAGTTGGACAGGGGTACCAGTATGTATTGGTATCGGTAGCACTAAAGTTCTAGCAAAACTCGCCAATCGAATTGCCAAAAAGTATACAAAATTTAATGGTGTTTTTGATATAGATGAGCTGCCCTATGAGAGGTACTGTAAGTTATTACAATCAGTTGAAGTAGTTGATTTATGGGGTATAGGAAGGCAGAGCGCTAGAAAGCTTAATCGTATCGGTATTAGCTCTAGTTATGACTTTTATCAAGCAGATATTGGTGTCATTGAAACCCTTTTAGGGGTTAATGGAAAGAAGGTTTATCAAGAGCTTTATGGTAATTCTTGTGTCCCCATTGAGTCCATTCCGCCAACAAGGCAGCAGATTGTCTCTTCTCGCTCTTTTGGTTCTGATTTAAAGGACTTTCATGAGTTGAACCAAGCTTTAACTAGCCTTGCTAGAAAAGCTGTCAATAAACTAAATGATCATAAATTAGCAACGACAACTATTACCGTGTTTATTTATACCAACCCCCATAAAAAAAATAAGACCTGTGTTCATTTATCAAAAACTGTAGGGATGACAACAGCTATCCAAGATGAGTCCCAGCTTATTCCACTAATATCTAAGATACTTAAGCTTATCTATAAGCCAGGGTATTCATTCTATAAGGGCGGTATAGTTCTAAGTAATCTGGTTAAAAATTACCCACAACAAGACTTATTTTTGACTAATGAAGATAATCAAAGAAAGATAGATAGCACTAATAAATCTAATGCCATAAGGTCTGTTAATAAGCGTTTTAATGAATCACTCAAATATGCTAGCGAAGTGGGTAATGATAAATGGAAACCAAGAGCTGATTTTAGGTCAAACAGATACACCACGAGTTGGACTGAATTATTGGTAATTTAAGACTTATAAAAAAAATGACCTCTGTGCTTTTTATTGGAATTGTGGAATTAAAATAAATAGACTTGTTCCTTTTTCATCTGAATTTAAAGTTAGAGTGCCATCATGAAGTTCAATAATTGTTTTAGCTATCGATAAACCTAAGCCACTACCTCCGTTATTTGATTTAGAATCATGAAAAAATCTATCAAACACATTTCCAAGTAATTCTGGTTTAATTCCTTTGCCGTCATCTTTAATTAATAACTGAACAGAATTAGATTCTAATTTAAGCTCAACAATAATTGATCCGCCATTTGGACAACCATACAATAGGGCGTTATCTAATAAATTATCAATAGCCTCACTTAAGAATGTTTCACTCCCTACAATATAAATTTGATTTTCATGACACATTAAAGATAGCTTAACTTTTTGTTTGTCAGCTATTAATGCGAATTTAGTTAATATTTCTTGAGTGATTTTTACAAGATTTAATTTCTTGAATTCAGATTTGATCGATCTCTGAGAAATATGTTCCATCGAAAGTAATTGTTGAGTGAGTCTAGAGGTTTGTTTTGCAGCCTCTGCTACATCCCTTACTCTTATCTTCATACTTTCAAATGTTGTTGATCTTTCAGCCGCCTCTGCTTGGCTTTGAATTCCTGCTATTGGGTTTCGAAGTTGATGTGCTGCATTGGCAATAAAATCGTCTTTCTCTGTAAAAGCTTTTCTTAATTGAGAGAATAAATTATTCATCGAGCTTAGAAGGCTTGATACTTCCTTGGGCACAGTTCGTTTTATTTCACTAAGGTCATCAGCAGATCTTTTTCTTATTGCAGTTTGAAGTTCGAGAAGAGGTTTGAGTCCAAACTGAACACCAAACCAAACAATTAAAGCCGTTGAAATTAACATGATTATCATGGTTACAAAGGCATCGCTAGCAAGCTCTAAAAGTAGTTGTCTTTGTCCAATTCTGGTTTGCCAAACGTAAATATTAACCCATCCAGGAATTTCCATAGAAGAAATAAATTCTCTTGAAAAAATTACCCTTACAGATTGATCGTGATAAATAGAGTCATAAAAAATTGGTTGGTAAGGTTTAATTTCAGACTCTTTAGGTATTAAAGGTGGGTTAGAATAGCCCACAAAAAGAGTATTACTTTCATCTCTAACCTGATAAAAAGTTTGATCATTTAAGGAGTCTGTTAACGTCTCTAGAAGTTGTTCAGTTAATAAGTCACCATCACTAAGAACGGTATCCCTTAAAATTACCTGTGAGATGGTATGAAGAAGATTGTCATATATTTCTTGGGATTTTTTTTGCGAGTCAAAATAAAGAGCAACCGTGCCGACGGATACTATCAATACTAGTGGCAGTATTATTAAAAAAAGAAGTCTACTTCTTAAAGATAGAGTATTTTCATCCATTATTTAAGTTTGTCATCAATCATATAACCGATTCCTCGAGCTGTTGTAATTTGAATGTTGTGATTAGCAAGAGTTTTTCTTAGTCGAGATATACTTATCTCAATTGCATTCATATTGATATCTGAACCAACTCCATATTGAGTATCTGCAAGAAACGATTTGGAGATGTATTGACTTTTTTTATTTAATAAAATTTCAAATAAAGTTAACTCTCTTCGATTGAGTGTTAACTCAGAATCTTTGAAGTAAAGCCTTCTAGAGATTCTGTCATATTGCAAATCACCGATTCTCTCTTTTTTAGGAAGTAAAGCGGGATTTCTTCTAGATAGAGCTCTTATTCGGGCTTCTAACTCATCCATTTTGAAAGGCTTTACTAGATAGTCATCAGCTCCTGCATCAAGCCCAATAACACGATCTTTAGTAGATCCACGGGCGGTTAGAATAATGATCGGAAAAAGTTGCTTTCGTTTTCTAATATTTTTAGTTATTGAGATTCCATCTAAGGATGGGATATTGATGTCAATAATAGCTAAATCAGCACCCTCAAGAGTAAGATGTTTGTCAGCTAAGCTGCCATCAACAAAAAAATCAACAGAATGCCCCTCATCTAAAAGTACTTTTTGAATTCCTTCAGCAAGCATTTTGTGATCTTCTACTAGTACAATTCGCATATTATTAGCTAGATCAATATCCAGTATATAAAAAAAGTATAAATGAATTTGTATTTATAAAAGAGCATATTTATAGTCTCGACAGTCTTTTGACAGTATTTAGGACTAGAATAGTTTTAGATTTGTTAAAAGTTTGAAAATTTTCTGCATCCCCTATATGATGAATGCAAGATGAAGAATATCCGTAAAATCAAAATTAAATCTCTAATTTCTACTTTTATTGTTCTACCTTTCTTATTTTTGCCAAACAGTTCTTTTGCAGAAATAGATTTCAGCGGAAAAACAATTGAATGGGTAGTACCCTTTTCTCAAGGTGGTGGTGCAGATGCGATAGCACGATTTTTTTCCCCATTACTCGCTGAAAAATTGCCAGGTCAGCCAATTGTGGAAGTAGTCAACATGCCGGGCGCAGGCTCAACCAAGGGTGCAAACTGGTTCAGCTCGCTAGCACCCACCGACGGTTCAGTTATTTTTTCAACTTCTGGTTCTACACAATTTCCATTTTTATTAGATGACCCACGCGTCAAGTATGATTATGACGACTGGGAAGTAATTTTAGCTTCTTCAACTGGAGGAGTTGCATACCTTCCAAAAGATTTAGGGATATTATGGGAAAAAAATCCAAAATCCATTTTAGATATAGATTTTGTCTTTGCTTCTCAAGGACCAACTCGACTTGACCTTATTCCATTGCTTGCTTGGGATATGTTGGGAATGAAAGTTGAGCCGATATTTGGCATCAAGGGTCGAGCCGATGGTCGTCTGATGTTTGAACGTGGCTTTGTCAATATTGACTACCAAACGTCTTCATCTTTTTTGGCAAAGGTTATGCCTCTTGTTGAGAAGGGTGAGGCTATTCCAATAATGACTTGGGGAATCTTGGATGATAATGGTTCTATTATTCGAGATCCAAATTTTCCTGAAATTCCAACCTTTAGAGAGGTTTATGTTCAAATTCATAACAAAGAACCCTCTGGGAGTAATTGGGATGCATGGAAGGCATTTTTTATTGCAGGTTTTACTGCGCAAAAAATGGTTGTAATAAATAAAAAAACAAATCCAGAGATTATTAAAGCTTATTCAAAAGCCTTTGAGTCGATTATAAATCAAAAAGACTTTATTGAAATTTCTGAAAACTTTCTGGGAATATATCACCAAGCAACTGGCTCTAAAGCTACTAAGTTCAAAGAAACTGCTACTCAAATTGACCCTACAGCAATTCGTTGGATTAAAGACTGGCTAAATCAAAGTTACACTCTTGAGTTATAGTTAAAATTAATTTGTATTCAGACAGCTTTCTGACAGGGAGTATGTCTATTATTGATTATTGCTAAATTCGAAAAAGTATAAATATACTTTTTTTAGCATTCTACTTAATGATAAGTAGAATTAAATAAAGGAGTTTAATTATGAAAAATTTATTTATTAAAGTCTTATCCTTCTTGTTTATCTTAGGTACTCTTTCCACGTCAGCAATTGCGGTTGATAAACTGCATTTTGTTGTTCCTGGTGGTGCTGGAGGTGGATGGGATGGCTGTGCAAGAGGTACTGGAGAAGCTTTAGTTAAGTCAGGCCTTCTTGAATCAGCATCTTTTGAAAACATGTCTGGCGGTGGTGGCGGTAAGGCACTAGCGTGGATGATTAAAACGAACCCTGCAAATACAATTATGGTGCAATCAACACCAATTGTACTTCGTTCGATTATGCGTCATGACGGATATAAGTCTGATAGTGCTGCAAGTGGTGTTTTGTCTTATAAAGATGTAACCCCAATAGCAGGTATTATTGGAGACTTTGGCGCGATTGCTGTTGCAGCTAATTCGCCTTACCAGTCATTCGCAGAGGTTGTAAGCGCTTATAATGCTGATCCTAAATCTGTCAAGATGGCAGGAGGGTCGACTCGTGGAAGTATGGACCATTTGATTGGTGCTCTTGCATTTCAATCTGCAGGTGCTAATCCAAACAATGTAGTTTATATTCCTTATGATGGTGGTGGTGAGGCTCTAGCTGGTTTGCTTTCAGGCGAAACTCAGGTATTGTCTACCGGCTTCAGTGAAGCTCTTGGTGCTGGTGACCAGGTACGTATCTTAGGAATCACTGCTAATGATCGTTCAGCTGATGCTCCAAGTGTTCCAACACTTAAAGAGCAAGGCTATGATGCATACTTTGTTAACTGGAGAGGATTCTTTGGACCACCAAATATGAACGCATCTGATCGATATGAAATTGCAAAAATGCTTGGCGATATGCAAAGCACTCCAGAGTGGGAAGTTGTTCGTAAGCGTAACGCTTATGTCAACATTTACAACCCTGGTTTTGATTTCATGGGCTTCCTAGAGAAGCAGACAGTAGAAATGACAGCCCTAATGAAGAAATTAGGCGTTATTTAAGTTAGTCTATAAAGGGAGAAAGATGAATGAACATTAATTATTCGCGCTTAAGCGCACTCATCTTTCTTCTTTTTTTTATTGTTTATTCATATCTTGCAAGTGAAATAAGAGTATTTGTATTTGATGAAAACGCTGACTTTAATGCAAGAACCTTCCCAACATTTATTTCCTATCTTGGTATTTTTGTATCTTTTTTAACACTAATTTTATCTAAAAACGAACATGAAAAGCTTGGCCAATATGAGTGGCTAAAAGTGATTGTTTTATTTGTACTAGTTTTTACCTACGGAATCATTATTAAATCTATTGGATTTTTCTTATCTACTAACCTATTTTTAATGGTTGCTTATTATTATCTTGGGGTTCGAAGTCCTAAGCTCATTATCCTTTGCTCAATCCCGGTAGTTGCAGGTCTGCAATTCCTACTCCATGAACTATTAGATGTCTATATTCGAGATCCTTTTTTACATGCATTAGGAGTGATTTCATGAATGAAGGAATACTAATAGGTCTTAATACTGCATTTAGTGGCTATAACATCATTATGGTAATGATGGGTTGCTTTGCCGGAACCATTATCGGTATGCTTCCTGGTCTTGGACCAATGTCAGCTATTGCGCTAATGATTCCAATTACTTATGGCTTCGATCCAGCCTCAGCTATGATTCTAATGGCAGGTGTCTACTATGGCGCTATATTCGGAGGTTCAACCTCGTCAATTCTTATTAATGCTCCAGGCGTTGCAGGAACAGTTTCGAGCTCGTTTGATGGTTACCCAATGTCACAGAATGGCCAGGCAGGTAAAGCGCTGGCAATTGCAGCATATGCTTCATTTTCAGGAGGCACAATTGCAGCAATATTTTTATTAATTGCTGCCCCTCAATTAGCAAAAGTAAGTTTAAGTTTCCAGTCTGCAGATTACTTTGCGCTTATGTGTGTCGGATTATTATCTATTGCCGCATTTGCAAGTAAAGGTCAATTTTTAAAAGCTATGATTATGACAGCCCTTGGTCTAGCATTAGCTACTGTTGGACAAGATGCTTTGTCAGATATCACTCGTTTTGCTTTCGGTAATATAAATTTAATGGATGGTATTAGTTTTGTTTTGTTAGTTATGGCAACGTTTGCAATGAGTGAAGCATTTATGATTATTTTTAAAAAAATGGATATAACTTTTAAAGCCTCTGATGTAAGCAAAGCTAAATTAGGATCAATTAAGCTATCTAAACAAGAAGTCAAAGAAATGGTACCTGTAGTTGGAAGAACCTCAGTTCTCGGTTTCTTAGTTGGTGTGCTTCCTGGAGCAGGAGCAACAATTGCAAGCTTTTTAGCTTGGGGATTTGAGAGAAGTATCGCCTCTGCAAAAGATAAACTTAAGTTTGGTAAAGGATCAATCAAAGGCTTGACTGCCCCTGAAACTGCCAATAATGCAGCATGTACAGGTTCTTTTGTACCTTTATTAACTTTAGGTATACCAGGTTCCGGAACTACTGCTGTAATGTTAGGAGCCCTTTTATCATTTGGTGTTCAGCCTGGACCTAGGCTTTATATAGAACAACCAGAGCTTTTTTGGGCTGTTATTGTTTCAATGTATATTGGTAATGTAGTTTTGTTGTTTTTAAATTTACCTTTAATTCCTTATATTGCTCGTATATTGGCAATACCAAAAAATATATTAGTGCCCTTGGTGCTTTTTTTCTCTGTTACAGGAGTTTATTTAATTTCTTTTAATGCATTTGATATATATTTTATGGCTATTGTTGCGTTATTGTCACTAGTTCTAAGAGTCTTAAACTATCCAATGCCGCCTTTAATATTGGGATTTATTTTGGGTGGAATGATAGAGAAAAATTTACGAAGAGCGTTGTTAATTAATGATGGTTCGTTCTCATTTATGTGGGAAAGACCTATTAGTTTAGCTTTGTTTATAATTATGATAGTAATAGTATTATTGCAAATCTATCAAGGAATCCAAAAAAATAAAGCTGAATAATTTATTAGCTAAAGTAATCCTGTTTAAAATAGCTTAAACTCAATACTCTTAAAACTCACTATGCCAGAAGACTTAAATCAACCATTACTAATTATTGACCAATGGGTTAGTTTTTTTAATAATGGTGATTTAGATGGAATCATGAATTTATATCATGATAATAGTACTTTACTCCCTACTTTTTTGCCAAACCTTCTATCTACTCCAAAACAAATAGAGGACTATTTTTTTAGAACTATAGAGGGTCAAGCTTCGGTAGAAATTGATGATAGTCAAACTATCAAAAGGAAATTATCAGAAAACATGTATTTGATAACTGGCTCATACACTTTCTGTCTTAAAAAAGAGAGTAATACAAAATACTTGTCTTGGTTTACTTTTTTAATTGATTTGTCAGTTGATTCTCCAATTAAGCACCATCACTCTTCTAGAGTGCCATTTGAGTTCGCCCTAGGTTGATCAACTCCTTAGCAACAGATATTATAGATATATTATTTGACCCTAACACGGGTGTAAGGATGCGATAAAAGTCGATTATAATGCCAATATGAGCAAAACCCTTACAAAATCTGGCTTAACGATACCCTTAATAGGTCTTGGTACATGGGAGCTAAGAGGGCGTAAGTGCAAAAAGGTAGTTCGAAAGTCTTTAGAGTTAGGTTATCGTCACATTGATACTGCTGCCATGTATGAAAACGAATCTGAAGTTGGTAGTGGAATAGTTGACTCTGGTGTTGATAGAAAAGAGATTTTTTTAACAACTAAAATTAACACTATCGAAGTTAATAATGAAGGAATCGTTGATGCATTTCATAAAAGCCTTTCAGATCTAAAAACTGACTATGTTGACTTACTATTAATTCATTGGCCAACCTTTAGTACTAATCTTGGGGATATGCTTGAAATAATGTATGGTATTAAAGAAAGCAAAAAGGCAAGGGCTATTGGTGTTTCAAACTTTAACACTGCCCTCTTAAATGAGTGTACTCGCCTTGGTTTTGAAGATATTTATTGTAATCAGGTAGAGTATCACCCTTTTCTTTCACAAGAAATACTCCTTAAAAAAATGAATGAGATGGGTGTTATACCGGTGGCTTACTGCCCACTTTGTCGTGGAGATGTGACTAAAGATAGTGTGATTATAGAGTTGTCCGAAAAGTATAACAAAACCCCATCTCAAGTGACTCTGAGATGGATTATTCAGCAGAATACTGTTGTAATACCAAAAAGTGCAAAAAAACGAAGACTAAAAGAGAATATTGATATCTATGATTTTGAGATTGATAATCAAGATATGGATCGAATACATAGCCTCGCACGAGCTCAAAGATTAGTCCCAAATCTTGATACTAACCCTTTATTAGGGGCTTGGGATTAAGATTAATTTTCTATCCTATATTCTTCACGCTGCTTCTTTCAATGAGTTGAATAGGGAAATCATAATTAATATCCAGTTCGAGGTCATAGCAAAGATTTAACAAGCGTCTTGTTGCGGATACTGCCATTCTGTTAAATGGAATGCGCACTGTAGTGAGCGGTGGGCTCGTGTAGGATGCTATATTCATGTCATCATAGCCAATTACTGATATATTGTTAGGAACATTAAGCCCTTTGCTTGATAATGCAGCAATAGCGGACATTGCTGACTGGTCATTTCCACAGAAAAGGGCGCTGAAAGGTAGGCCTTTCTTTAATAAAGATAGGGCACCCTCATAGCCTTTTCTATAAGTGTAATCTCCTTCAAAAATTAACTCTTTAGGGATATTAACATTATTGTCATTAAGAGCAGAGAGGAATCCTTTATGTCTTTGATTTCCATCTTCAGTTTCTAACCATCCAGTAATACAAGCGATATTGCTATGACCGTTATCTATCAAATGTTGTCCACAAACATAGCCAGCCTGATAGTGGTCAAAATAAAAACACTTATCATCAATTAGTTCAATTTTGTTATTCAATAAAGCAATATTCGGGAATTCATTTTCAATCTGAAGTACTTCAAGTGCAGGAAGGTCTGAGCCCCAAATAATTATTCCATCACATCCTTTATTAATAAGACTATCAAATGATTCTCTGGAGGCGTGTGGTTTATGTTTAGAATTTAATTCCCCATCGGCAAAAATCAAATGAACTTCGAATGGTTTCAGTTCAACCTCAATTTTCCTTAGAGTTTCTCTATTTATTTCACCAGATGTTTCAGTACCCCAGATGCCAATAGTATTCATTTTTTTTGAAACCAGTGAGCGTGCTGCACTGCTTGGTATGAAATTTAAGGCCTCCATAGCTTGGTTTACCTTTGATAGGGTTTTCGGTGATACAGAACCTTTTCCAGAAAGAACTCTGGAAACAGTTCCAATTCCAACACCTGCTAACTTTGCGACATCTCTAATCGTTGCCATAATTACTTAAGTTTTTATATATATTGTAGTTTATTTTATAACGTGAAGTCTTTATTATATAGGTTTTATGTGAATTTAGAGTATATACTTAAATTTTTTTGTTTAAAAACAATAACTTATTGTTGAAATAATTTATTTAAAAAAAAATATTTGACATTAAATTTTATAAGGCATAAAATGGAACCGGTTCCAAAGATAGTAATTATTTGGAATTAAAATCGTTTTTATGTAAATTTTTGTTAATTATATATAGGAGAAAAACTTATGTTACTTAAAACATTTAAGAAAACTGCTCTTGTTGCAGCAGCACTATTAACTGGTACTGTCAATGTTGCATTAGCAACTGATTTAGAAGTCACTCACTGGTGGACTTCTGGTGGTGAGGCTAACGCTGTTGGAGAACTAGCTAAAGCTTTCGATGCAACTGGACACAAATGGGTCGATGGTGCTATTGCCGGATCTGGTGGTGTTGCAAGACCAATTATTATCAGTAGAATCATTGGTGGTGAACCAATGGGCGCGACACAGCTTAACCATGGTCGTCAGGCTGAAGAGTTAATCGAAGCAGGTTTACTTTTGGATTTAACTGATGTTGCTGAAGCTAACGGATGGGAGGATGTTATTTTTCCAAGCAATCTACTAGACGCATGTACTGTTGATGGTCGCGTTTATTGTGCGCCTGTGAACATTCATTCAGCTCAATGGTTGTGGCTAAGTCATGACGCTTATGAAAGCTCTGGTGTTGCTGTTCCAACAAACTGGGATGAGTTTGTAGCTGCAGGTCCTGCACTTCGTGCTAATGGAATCGTTCCATTGGCTCAAGGTCAGCAGGGATGGCAAACTGGTTTAACTTTTGGTGTTCTAGCAACAGCACTAGTTAGTGATGATGCTTGGTACGCAGTCAACCGTGACAAAGATGCTAAAGTCGCAGCTGGTGATGAGTACGCTCGCGTATGGAAAGCTTTTGATGATGCACGTAAAATGGCTATCGGCTCTAACGTAGGTGACTGGAATCTTGCTACTAATCTTGTGATTACTGGTAAAGCGGGTGGTCAAATTCATGGTGACTGGGCGCAAGGCGAGTTTAGTGTTGCTGGTTCAGTAGCTGGTACGGACTATTCATGTCTTCCAGGTTTAGGAAATCGTGAAATTTTGGACACTGGAGGAGATGCGTTTTATTTCCCAGTACAGGATGATGCGGATGTTGAAGCAGCTCAAAAAGAGCTTGCTGCACTTCTTGTATCTCCCGCAGTTCAAGTCGCATTTAACCTGAAAAAAGGTTCGCTGCCAATCCGTGGTGACATCGATATGTCAACTGCAAATGATTGTATGCAGAAAGGTTTGAAGATTCTTGCAGGTGGAAATGTTCTTCCTTCAGGAGACATTCTTCTTTCACCTGATACACAGAATCAGATTCAAGAACTGATGTCAACATTTTGGAGTGACTTGTATATGAGTGCTGAGGATGCTCAAGCTAAATATGCTAAGATCATTGGAACTGCTGACTAAACATCAATAAAAAAGACTGTCGAGCTTAACTAGGGCTCGGCAGTTCTTCATCTGATAATTCTAGTTTCTATTAAATATTTTTTAACCATTTCTTGTAAATTATAATAATAGTTATGCTTACAAAAGCTCATCCTGAAAGATTTTTTATTGGTTCTATTATGTTGGCCTTTGCCGCATTAATAATGGCTACTGTTGGTATAAAACCTCAATTACTTCAAAATCTACAGTATCTAATTTTACTTGTATCGCTTCTTTTAGTAATTTGGATTGGTTTTAATGCAGGTAAATTCGAAATTATTACGAATCGACTTCGCATACGAGCAATGGGTTGGCTTATTGCAGCAATATTCTCAGCAGCGCTTTGGTCATTTGCTCAAAAAAGTACTCAATTAATATTTCCAGCTCTTAAGGAATTTCGAAAGATTTGGAATACATTTGAAACTTTCGCTTTGTTCGCGACAGTTGTTTGTATTTTATTTGCTTTAATATTGTTTATCGTTGGATCGAGAGATTCTAAATTAGAGCGCCCAGGATTTATTGAGCGCTCCCTTGTTAATAATTTGTCTAGCAAAATTGCAGCATTGCCTATGGTGTTTACTGCTATTGGTGTTTTCGTTATAGCAACCTTGTGGACAGTTTATCATTCGTTTACGAATAGCCGTATGCTTCCAAAAAGTGAGTTTATTGGGCTTGGTCAATATGAGCGCCTCTGGAGCTCTGATCGGTGGTATCTCTCGATTGAGAATCTTGCAATTTATGGGATATGTTCGTTAATTTTTTCACTTTTTATTGGGTTTATATTGGCGGCCTTATTAGATCAAAAAACAAGGTTTGAAAATACTTTTAGGACTATTTTTTTATACCCATTTGCTCTAAGTTTTATTGTTACAGGATTAGTATGGCAGTGGATTTTAAACCCAGATTATGGCGTTGAAAAGATTGTTCGATCGTTAGGTTTTGATTCATTTGTATTTAATCCACTTTACAATGCAGATATCGTAATTTATGGAATTCTTGTTGCGGGTCTTTGGCAGGGCACAGGGTTTATCATGTGCCTTATGTTGGCAGGTCTTCGAGGAATTGATCAGGAGATTTGGAAGGCTGCAAGAATTGACGGTATTCCAATGTGGAAAACATATATTCAAATCGTTATTCCAATGATGCGTCCAGTTTTTGTTACAACACTTGTCATCATTGCTGCAGGAATTATAAAAGTATACGACTTGGTTGTTGCTCAAACATCAGGTGGCCCAGGACTCTCTTCGGAGGTCCCTGCGAAATATGTATACGACTACATGTTTAACGCACAAAATCTTGGTCAAGGCTTTGCTGCTTCCACTATGATGCTTGTTTCTGTCCTGATTGTTTTGATTCCTTTTGCCTATTTAGAGTTCGGGAGGCGCAAGCATGGCTAATTCTACCGTTGTAAAGTCGATAGATGGACCTAGAGGGCCAAAACCACGCAAAATGCTGAGTCGCAGAAATATCATTCTTTATGGTACATTGCTTGTCGTCGCGGTATATTACCTGATTCCGCTTTATGTGATGTTGGTTACATCGGTAAAGGGTATGCCAGAAATACGTTTAGGTAATATCTTTTCACCTCCAGTTGAAGTTACTTTTGAACCTTGGGTTAAGGCATGGGCACAGGCTTGTACGGGACTTAATTGCGATGGATTATCTAGAGGCTTCTGGAATTCAGTAAAAATAACCATTCCCTCAGTTTTTGTATCAATAGCAATCGCATCAATTAATGGCTATGCTTTGGCAAACTGGCGCTTCAAGGGAGCTAATCTTTTTTTTACTATATTAATATTTGGCGCCTTTATTCCTTATCAGATTATGATTTATCCACTTGTAATACTGTTACGTGATTTGGGGCTTTATACAAAATTACCTGGCTTAATTCTTATCCATACTATTTTTGGAATGCCTATTTTGACACTGTTATTTCGTAATTATTTCACCACAATCCCAGAAGAGCTTTTTAAAGCTGCTAGAGTTGATGGGGCAGGATTTTGGGGAATATACTTCCGCGTCATGATGCCGATGTCACTACCGATATTCGCCGTCGCTATTGTTTTACAGGTGACGGGTATTTGGAATGACTTTCTATTTGGAGTGATCTATACCAAACCGGCAAACTACCCAATGACTGTTCAACTAAATAACATTGTGAACTCTGTTCAAGGGGTAAAAGAATATAACGTAAATATGGCCGCTACCTTGTTGACGGGGCTGGTGCCTTTGGCCATCTACTTTATCTCAGGAAAACTCTTCGTGCGCGGTATTGCTGCCGGTGCAGTTAAAGGATAATTAAAAAATGAATAGTATAGAAATAAAAAAACTGTCACTCAATTTTGGCGAAGTTGTGGTCTTGAAGGACCTAGATTTATCGATTGAAAAAGGAGAATTTTTGGTTCTCTTGGGAGCTTCAGGTTGTGGTAAATCAACATTGTTGAACTGCATCGCTGGGCTATTAGATGTTACTGACGGGCAGATTTTTATCAATGGGCAAAACGTCACCTGGTATGAACCTGCGCATAGGGGTATTGGTATGGTGTTCCAATCCTATGCGCTTTACCCTCAGATGACTGTTAAGGGGAATCTTTCATTTAGCCTTAAAAATGCAAAACTTTCAAAAGATGAAATTGAGAAACGCGTTCAAAATGCCTCTGAAATTCTTCAGATTAAAGATCTTTTAAATCGCAAACCTGCTGCGCTTTCTGGTGGCCAGCGTCAGCGAGTTGCTATAGGAAGAGCACTTGTAAGAGATGTAGAAGTTTTTTTATTCGATGAGCCTTTGTCTAATTTAGATGCAAAATTACGCACTGATTTAAGGGTAGAAATCAAAAGACTTCATCAAAAGCTAGACAATACAATGATCTATGTAACTCATGATCAAATTGAGGCGATGACACTTGCGAATCGTATTGCAATAATGAGAGATGGGTTGATTTTGCAGTTAGATGATCCTAAAACAATTTACAATTTTCCAGTCAATAAATATGTTGCCGAATTTATTGGTTCACCAGGTATGAATTTTTTAAAAGGTGCGATATTGTCAAACGATGAGCCTATGTTTAAGTTAGATGGAGAATGGTCTGAATCACCTGACCTGAGTAATTACAAATTTAAAGAAAGTATTAAAACTAAAACGCAGGTTTGGTTAGGTATACGTCCTGAGAGTGTTGTGGTTGGAGGTGAGGTAAAAAATATGCCGGTGAACTTTAGTCTCGAAGTAGAAGTTATTGAGCCTATGGGGGCAGACACATTGGTATGGTCAGAGATAGGTGGTCAAGAGTTTCGTTTTATGGTTGATGGTAATAATTTAGTGAACGTTGGTGACAGAGTAACAGTTGGTTTTGATCCAGCTCATGCGTCAATTTTCGATTTTGACAATGAGGAGCGCTTGTAAAGGTCAGTCTAGATTGATAATTGAAATAATTTATTTTTTTTACAGATATATATTTATGGAGTAACGATGTATAGATTTCCAAAAGACTCAAAATTAAATGACCCAAAATTTCTTTTTGGCGTTTCCACTGCGTCTTATCAAATTGAAGGATCTACCAATGTTGATGAACGCTGCCCTTCAATTTGGGATACTTTTTGTGCTAAGCCGGGTGCAGTATATAAACAGCATAATGGCGATGTTGCATGTAACCATTACAACTTATATCAGCAAGATGTTGACTTGATTTCATCATTAGAAGTTGATGCCTATAGGCTTTCAATTGCATGGCCACGTATTATAAGGCCTGATGGAAGTGTTAACCAAAAAGGGCTTGATTTCTATGACAGATTGATTAGTGCCTTAGAAGAAAAAAAGATTAAAATTATGGCCACTCTTTATCACTGGGATTTACCTCAATATTTAGAAGATGAAGGTGGCTGGTTAAATCGAGAAACCTCAACTAAATTTGCTGAATATGTTGAAGTTGTAAGCTCCTATTTTGGTAATCGAATTGATTTTTATGCTACATTGAATGAGCCTTGGTGTAGCGCCTATCTTGGATACCGTTTTGGCATACATGCACCTGGTATTGCAGATGAAAAATCTGGTTTTTTAGCCTGTCATAACTTACTACTTGCTCATGGCTTAGCGATGCCGATATTAAGAAAGAATGCTGCAAATTCTAAGCATGGAATTGTACTAAACTTTACTCCAAATTATCCTGTTAATGATTCAGCTATCGAAGCTGCAAATTTTGCCGATGATGAGCATACACATTGGTTTATTAAGCCAATTATGGATGGAACATATCCTGAATCTGTATTCCAGCACTTTATCAATATAATGCCTACTATTGCTGAAAATGATATGGCTATTATTAGTGAAAAAATTGACTTCTTAGGGTTAAATTTTTACTCTCGAAGTATGGTTGAAAGTGGAAGACAAGGAAAGGTTTCTGATACCATTTTAAGAAAAATCAAGCGTGCAGAAGTGCGTATTCAAGAATCGAATGATATTTCTGCTGATGAAAGCAAGGGTGATCAGTTGCAGAAGTTAATGAATCAAAAAAATACTCATTATAAAAGTGTAGATTTAGAAGAAGTAGAGCGAACTCATATTGGCTGGGAAGTTTACCCAGAAGCGCTTCTTAAAATACTAACTGATTTGCACCAAACATACAATTTACCACCCATCTATATTACTGAAAATGGTGCAGCGGTTGATGATCATTTGATTGACGGGGTTGTGGATGATGAGCAACGTTATCGTTATTACCAAAACCACCTATCTATGGTTGATCAAGCAATTGAAAAAGGCGTTGATGTTAGAGGGTACTTTGCATGGAGTTTGATGGATAATTTTGAGTGGGCAGAAGGTTATAAGATGCGCTTTGGTATAGTTTATGTAGACTATGAAACTCAAAAAAGGACGCTCAAACAGAGTGCTATTAAGTTTCAAGAGTTTTTAAGTGCCCGTAAACAAGGTTTGTTGTAATCTTGTTTAGCACACTTTGCAACATTTTGACACATTAGGAAAAATTCTATAGTTTAAACTTTACTTCGTTTTTATCATCATACTAACAGTAATTTTATTGTATACATATGAATAATATTAGTGCAGATATAGGCTTAATTGGCTTGGGTGTAATGGGGTCAAGTTTGGCCTTAAACATGGAAAGCCATGGCTTTAGTATCGCTGTTCATAATCGCACTTCACCCCAAATCGATGAATTAGTCAAAAATAGATCAAAAAAAAATAATATTTTTGGTTTTGAAGATCTCAAAGAGTTTGTTGACTCAATTAAAAAACCTAGAAAAATTATGCTGATGGTGGTAGCGGGCTCAGTAGTAGATGATTATATTGAAAAACTTATTCCTCTAATCGATCAGGGGGACATAATTATTGATGGTGGTAACTCTCATTACTCTGACACAATAAGAAGAACCAAGGAATTAGAATCAAAAGGGTTTCAATTTATTGGTGCCGGTGTTTCTGGAGGAGAAGAGGGTGCATTAAAGGGCCCATCAATCATGCCAGGAGGCTCAGTTTCTGCTTGGTCTGAAGTAAGAGGTATCTTTCAAGCAATATCAGCCAAAGTAGAGGATAACGAGCCCTGCTGTGACTGGATAGGTGAAGATGGCTCTGGCCACTTTGTAAAAATGGTGCATAACGGCATAGAGTATGGCGATATGCAACTTATTTGCGAGTCATACCAAATCATGAAAGATGTGCTAGGAATGTCGAATGACGAAATGCATAAAGTGTTTAAAGAATGGAATGAAGGTGAGTTGAGTAGTTATTTAATTGAAATCACCGCAGACATTCTTAAATTCAAAGAAAAGGATGGTACCTACCTGATTGATAATATTCTTGATGCTGCAGGTGAAAAAGGTACCGGTAAATGGACTGCAGCGGTTGCTTTAGAGCTTGGATCATCATTGACTTTAATTGGGGAGGCTGTATTTGCTAGATACCTTTCTTCAATAAAACAAGAAAGAGTCGAGGCATCAAAACAATTTAACGGTCCAAGCATTAATTTTAGTGGTGACAAAGAGCAAGCTTTAAAGGATATTCATGATGCTTTGTATGCATCAAAAATGGTTTCTTATGCGCAAGGTTACACTTTACTGGCGAATGCTGCAAAGCAGTTTAATTGGAACCTAAACTATGGCGGAATTGCCTTGATATGGCGAGGAGGTTGTATTATCCGTTCAGCCTTCTTAACAAAAATTAAAGAAGCCTATGACAATAATTCAGAACTTAAGAATTTATTATTGGATCCATTTTTTAAAGATAAGATAACTAAATCTCAAGCTGGATGGCGCAGGATCGTTTCGATAGCTATTTCTAATGGAGTTCCTGTTTCTGCGATGACATCTTCTCTTTCATATTTTGATGGCTACCGAACTGAAAGATTACCTGCTAATCTACTCCAGGCTCAGCGTGATTACTTTGGGGCGCATACTTATGAGCGCTTAGATAGGAATTCTGGTGAATTTTTTCATACCGATTGGCTATCACAAAACGACTAAATACTTGACAGATAAGAGACAGAGCTATGGAAAATTTACCACAAAAAAGTAACAGCTTTGTTCTCTTTGGTGCTTCAGGAGACCTTTCCTTTCGTAAGTTGATACCTGCCTGGTTTTATCTTGAGCGCTCTGGTAAGTTAGACGATTCATTAAAAATATTAGGTATTGCGAGACAAGATATTTCAACTGAGCAGTTCCAAGAAAAGGTTGTCGAAGCTCTGAAGATGTATGTCTCAAGTGAGTATTTTGATGTTGAAGTTTGTAATAAGCTAATTAAGAGAATTGACTATTGTTGCTGTGACCTTCAAAACCCTGATGATTACCAAAAAATAAATAGCAGTCTTAGTGGCTGGAGTAAACCTATTGCTTATTATTTAGCGATACCACCTAATCTTTATGAGACGGTTTGTGATGGCTTAAATAGTATTCAGATTCTTACCAATGAGAGCCGCATTGTTGTTGAAAAACCAATTGGCTATAACCTAGATAGTTCAAGAGAAATTAATGATAAGCTTTCAAAGTACTTTAGTGAGTCACAAATCTATCGAATTGATCATTATCTTGGTAAAGAGACAGTACAAAACCTTATTACTTTGCGATTTGCGAACTCCCTGTTTTCAAGTCAGTGGAACAGTAAAAGTATTGAATATATTGAAATAACTGCAGCTGAATCTATAGGAATAGAAGGTAGATGGGGGTATTTTGATGGCGTTGGTCAGATGAGGGATATGGTCCAAAGCCACATTCTACAACTTCTATGTCTTATTGCTATGGAACCTCCAAGTCGCTTAAATGATGAGGGTATACGTTCTGAAAAGGTCAAAGTCTTAAAGGCACTTATGCCTATAACTGATGATGACATCGCAGATAGTTTTATTAAAGCTCAGTACGTTGATGGTCACATTTTAGATAACAAAAAGCCTGGCTACTTGAATGAAGAAGGCGCTAACTCTGAAAGTACAACTGAAACCTTTGTTTGTATTAACGCTCAGATTGAAAATTGGCGCTGGTCGGGCGTTCCTTTTTACGTAAGAACTGGCAAAAGGATGGCATCTAAAACGACCCAAATTGTTGTTCACTTTAAATCAGATGGACACTATATTTTTGACAGAAATCAAGAGGATTTAGAAGGAAATGCTTTAATCATTAGCCTTCACCCTGTAGAAGGTATTTCACTTAAAGTTTATACAAAACCACATGGCGTAGACCAGCACATGAGTATTAGATCTGACCCAATGAGCCTAGATTTTATTAAAACTCAACAATTGTTAAATATTCCAAGCGGATACCAAAGTTTATTGATGGATATACTAATTGCCGATCAGAGTTTATTTCTGTGTAAAGAGGAAGTAGAACTCTCCTGGGAATGGTGTGATAATGCTTTTGAGAGATGGCAGAAATCATCACAGGACCTATACTCATATCCCGTTGGAAGTAATGGCCCTCTCGAGAGTGAATTATTTATTAAAAAAAATGGACATAAATGGCATGAGTAATAGGATGTATTTTCTACCTGATCACGTTGATTTTTATAGCACTAATAGTAGTGAATCTTTGGCTGAAGATTTAAGTCACTGTATTAGTGAAATTCTAAAACAAAGTATAAAGAATGATGGTCGTGCAAGTCTCGCTGTGTCTGGAGGTAGAACACCTATTTCTTTGTTTGATGCGCTATCTGATTTAAGTCTTGATTGGTCGAGTGTTGATCTGACGTTGGTTGATGATCGCTGGGTTGATCCTTCACACAAAGACAGTAACGAAATGCTTGTAAGAACGCATCTTATAAAAAATAAAGCAAAAAAGATAAATTTTTTACCATTAAAAAATAATAGTAAAACTGCCAAAGATGGCCATAAACTCTCCGAAGAGTTACTTCAACAAGTTAAGTCACCATTTGATGTAGTTTTATTGGGAGTGGGTTCTGACGGCCATACTGCCTCACTTTTTCCATGCTCAGAAGAATTAACTGAGGGGATGAATTTAAATAATCCTTGTAGACTTATTGCGACCTCTCCAAAGACAGTTCCTTATGATCGAATGAGTCTTACTGCAAAAGCAATAATTGATTCAAAAAACGTGTTTCTACATTTGAATGGCTCAGACAAACTCAACACTCTTGAGCTTGCAATGACTAATAAAGATGCCATGAAAATGCCAATCTATTACTTTTTAGAAAAAGGGCTTAAAATCTATTGGAGTCCTTAAAACAAGTAATTGAATTCATAGTAGTTGATTTGTTGCAATAATAATCTAAAATTATCAATTAAAGGTTAAGTTAAAAAATTATGAAAATTAATGATATAGATGGTGAAATAGTTAAAGATAATGAAACTTATTTACTTAAGGATAATACTGACCTTAGTAATCTTGTAGTTAGCACCACTACACTTCACCCAGGAAAGTCCACTAGAGGCCATAAACATCCTGGACAAGAAGAAGTCTATATGATTATGAGCGGTAGTGGTAGGATGGAGTTAGATGAAAAAGAGCTTTTGATTAAAGAAGGTGAGATGGTTTTAATTCATGATGGTGTTTTTCATCGAGTTCACAACACTGGTTCAGTGGACTTATACATGGTCTGCATATTCGATGGTTCAAGGAACCATTAAACAATTGAAACAGTCAGCTTCATATAATTTAGTGGGAGATATAGGGGGAACAAACGCAAGATTTGCTCTTGTAGTTCCTGGTGAATCAGAGTTAATTGATATAAAAACTCTTCCGTGTAATAAATTTGAAACCATTCAAGAAGCAATTAAATCTTATCTTTCTTCAATAAATGATGTTCAAATTAAGTCATCTTGTATTGCAACAGCAGGTACAACTCATTTAGATGTCTTTAAGCTAGTAAACAATGACTGGGTCATTAATAAGGCTAATGTTTCAGCAGCCTTAAATGATATTGAAGTTAATTGGATTAACGATTTTTCAGCTCAAGCACTTGCAACTTCAACACTGACTAAAGATGATCTTATAGTTGTAAATAAAGGCGATGTTCAACCTGAAGGATTAAGATTGGTTATTGGTCCGGGCACTGGCTTAGGTACATGTGGACTGACAAAATCATCAAGTGGCTGGATGCCTCTTCCTGCCCAGGGCGGGCATTCAGACTTTGCACCAAATTCTGATTTAGAGATTGAAATTTTAACTATATTAAAAAAACAGTTTGGCCACGTTGCTGTAGAAAGGATTTTATCTGGGCCAGGTATTGTTAATTTGTACAAAGCTTTATGTCAAATTAATGGAAGGGATGTTCTATTTCAAAGCCCTTCTGAGATAACTTCTGCAGCAATAAAATTAAAACCAGACCCAATGTCTAATCAAGCACTCCATTTATTTTGTCAAATATTTGGCTCAGTAACTGGATCAATTGCTTTGACGACAGGATGCTTGGGCGGCATTTATATCACTAGCGACCTTGTAAGAAATTTTTTAGATTTCTTTATTAAAAGTGACTTTTTTAAGAGTTTTGAGGACAAAGGACGCTTGAAGTATTATATGACTGATATACCAATATATATTTCAAAAAAATCAAATATGGGGCTTATAGGGAGCACCTATCAGATGAATAACCATTAGATTCAAAAAGGGTTTAAGGTATTAATATCTTATTCTAACCATCAATTGCTGTTTTCATTAAAAGCTCTGCAATTTCATCTCTAGATCCAAAATAGTTTGTGACATTAATATGAAGATCAGGATAATTTTGAGAGGCTTTTTCAATTTCGCCAGGAATATCTCTATTAATATGAACTCCAGCAGATAGAAAATAAGGCAAAACTGTAACATGGGTAGATCCCATTTCACTGCATATTTGAATTGCCTGTGGGATAGATGGAGAAGCAAACTCAAGGAAAGCGGGCATTACCTTATCAAAGTTATTTGAATTAAAATCAATCATTTTTTTTGACAAGGCCTCAACTTCTAGGTTTGATTCATCTCTTCTGCTTCCATGAGCAACCAATAATAAAATATTCATATCAAGACTTATAATAGTTAAATTGAATTAATTGGCTATTTTATAGGGTATCTTATCACGTTTAAAAATTAATATTTGAGGGTTGTAATTGTATCAAAGTTCGTCTATTCATGAATCGAGAGATAAGCCAAAAATTGGAATACTTTTGTCTAATCTTGGAACACCTGATGCTCCAACTAAGAAAGCAGTTAAGCCCTATTTAAGAGAATTTTTATCTGACACTCGTGTCATAGAGCCACCTCCACCTAAATGGATTTGGCAATTAATTTTAAATGTTGTTATCTTGAATTTACGACCAAGAAGATCTGCGAAGTTATACAAAAGTGTTTGGGATACTCATGGAGAAGGTTCTCCATTATTATCAATCTCAAAAAAACAAAAAAGCGCAATCTCATTAGAGCTTGAAAATAGAGCGCCAGGGAAGTTTATTGTTGTATTGGGTATGTGTTATGGGAACCCTTCAATGTCCTCTGCTTTAAGTGAATTAGAGGCTGAAGGATGTAATAAAATTATAGTACTGCCTCTATATCCTCAATATGCTGCCTCTTCTACTGGATCAGTTTTTGACGCTGTCTCCAAGGAGCTTTCAAGTTGGCGTAACGTACCTGATTTTAGGTTTATTAGTAGCTATAACAAAGAAGAGTTATATATCCAGGCACTAGCCAATAGTGTTAAAGAATATCAAGCAAGACATGGTAAACCTGATTTCTTATTGATGTCATACCATGGAATTCCTAAAAGATATTTTGATAAGGGAGATAACTACCCATGTCAGTGTTGTAAAACTACTTTTCTTCTTGCATCAAAATTAGACCTTAAGCCTGATCAATACAAGATGACATTTCAATCAAGACTTGGTGTGGCTGAATGGATGAAGGACTACACAGATGAAACATTAAAGTCTCTTCCTTCTAAGGGTATTAAAAGTGTTCAAGTAATTTGTCCTGGGTTTTCTGCCGACTGCCTTGAGACTATTGAAGAAATAAGTGAAGAAAATAAAACGTATTTTATGGAATCAGGAGGTAAAACTTTTGATTACATTCCGGCTCTTAATGACAGAGAGGATCATATTGATTTTTTAGCTCAGCTACTATTAAAGAATTCATCAGACTGGACTGTTTGATATGAAAATAGTAATCTTGGGCGGTACTGGATTAATTGGAAGCTCTCTTAAGGAAGATCTTTTATCTGATCATGAGGTTGAATGCTTTAGTAGGAGTGCCTTTCATTCACCTGATAAATTATTATCTCATCTTAAAGGAAGTGATTTAGTGATTCAATTATCTGGCTCAACGATAGCTAAGAGATGGACAAAAAAACACTTAAAGGAGGTCTGGGAAAGTAGGGTAGATGCAAACTATATGCTTGCAAAAGCGATTAAGTTATTGACAAAAAAACCAAGAGTTATTTGCGCATCTGGGGTAGGTTATTATCCTGAATCAAATTGTGAAAACCCACTTCAAGAGACTGACAATGAGCCAGGGAATGACTATATGGCAAAACTATCTATAGCTTGGGAAGATGCTGCAAAATTAATCTCAAATGATGTGATTATTCTCAGGTTTGGTGTTGTCTTATCAAGAAAGGGTGGGGCGCTTAAAAAACTATATCTTCCATATTTTTTAGGTTTTGGTGGGCCAATTAAAGATGGCACTAGTTGCTTTTCTTGGATACATATTAAGGATCTCATCAAAGTCTTTAATTTTATTATGAGCAAGCCTGATGTTTTTGGGATATATAACGTCACATCCCCTACGCCCATTCAACAAAAATATTTTGGAAGAACCCTTGCAAAGGCTCTTAAAAGGCCATTTATTGTTCCCCTTTTTGAGTGGCAACTTAAATTATTATTTGGAAGTGGCTCTAGGGTTCTAACCCAAAGTGTTTCTGTCTTTCCTAGGCGATTAATAGATGAAGGATTTGAATTTGATTTCCCTGAGATTGAAAGTGCAATGTCTGATTTAATATCAAGGTAATTAATGCTCTTTTCCTTAGACATGAAATTCACCATGAATATGATAAAATAACTTTTGCTTGAGATTCATGACCTAAAAAAGCTTTTAATATTTTCATAGTTTTTTTTAGTCATAATTTATTTAGACCTTCAATTTAAAGAAGGTTTTTTTGTATTCAATTTTGGAGTAAACATGAAAGTAAGTAAGGACAAAGTCGTTTTAATGCATTACACTCTTAAAAATGATAAGGGTGAAGTTATAGACTCTTCTGAGGGTAAAGATCCTTTAGCATTTTTACAGGGCCATGGAAACATTATCCCTGGTTTAGAAAAAGCTCTTGAGGGCTGTAAATTAGGAGATAAAAAGGAAGTTTCTATAGAGCCAGAAGATGCTTACGGCCCCCTTATGCAAGATGCTATCCAAGAAATTCCTAGCTCTGCTCTTCAGGGTATCGAAGAGGTTACAATGGGAATGCAGCTCCAGTCTCAAGACCAAGATGGAAACCCATTTGTGGTAACAGTTGTAAAAATTGAAGATGATAAAATTACGGTTGACGCTAACCATCCTTTGGCTGGTGAAGCTCTTCATTTTTCTGTTAGTATCGAAGAGATTAGAGACGCGAATAAAGAAGAGCTCTCTCATGGCCATGTTCATGCACCTGGTGGCCACTCACATTAAACTTAAAAAAATAATATCGGACTAAAGTGAACTCTTTACTTGCTTGTCCGTTATGTCAATCCAATAAAACTAAGAACTTTTATAAAGAGAGTACTCGAGAGTACTCTCTTTGTTTTAATTGTGACTTTGTATTCGTTCCAAGAATTTATCACCTCTCAGAGAGTGAGGAAAAAGCTAGGTATGACTCTCATAACAATGACCCTGAAGATGTTCGTTATCGTCAATTTTTGTCTCAGCTATTAGGTCCACTCTTAGAGAGAATTTCAGATAATTCAAGTGGCTTAGATTTTGGTTCTGGGCCAGGACCTACCTTGTCTCTTATGCTTGAAGAATGTGGACATAAGGTTGACCTTTATGATAAGTTCTATGCTAGGAATGATTCAGTATTTGAGAGAAATTATGACTTCATTACTGCGACTGAAGTCTTAGAGCATGTTAGTGACCCTATGCTAGAGTTAAATCGACTTGTAGGTATTCTTAAAAATAACGCCTATCTTGCTGTCATGACCCAACTATTAACGTCGCAAATTGACTTCAGTAATTGGTACTATAAAAATGACCCATCTCATATAGGCTTTTTTAGTAAAAAAACATTTGATTATTTGGCAAAATATTTTGGAATTGAGGTTTTCTATATTTCAGAAAGAGTTATTTTTTTCAAAAAATAATACTTATGGGAGTATCTTTAGATAACTCTCATAGCGAGAGGGGTGAATTTCTTTGAGTTCAACTGCATTTTTGACTGCACAATCAGGCTCATTGATGTGTTGACAGTTCCTAAATCTACATTGACCTATTAATGATTTAAATTCTCTAAAACCATCCACTATTTGCTTTTCAGTGAGTTCGTCTAGTTGAAATTCTCTAATTCCTGGCGAGTCAATTAGCTCTCCACCACTTGGTATGTGATAGATGGTCGTGTTGGTAGTGGTGTGTTTCCCTAATTTACTTTTGCTAGATATTTCATTAACTCTAAGTTTTAAGTCGGGAATAAGTGAATTAATCAGTGAAGACTTGCCAACACCTGATTGTCCTAGAAAGATATGTGTTTTATTGATCAGTTGGCTTTTAAAGGCTTCTAAATTTGTTTTATTTTTGACACTTAAAAAATGAACTTGATAGCCAAGTTTTTCATAATTAGAGAAATCTAAAGAGAGCTGTTCAGTATTACCTAAAAGCTCAATTTTGTTGACAATAATGTTAATTGGTAATTTAGAATTTTCAGCTAGAATTAAGTATCGATCAATAAGCTCAAACTCATAGTGAGGCTCAATAGAAACGACAAGCCAGAGTTGATCAATATTGGCAGCAATTAAGCGATCCTGTCTCTTAAGTTCATTTCTTCTTTGGTAAATTGCAGTTACTATTCCTTCATTATCTCCGGTTGGCTGAAAAAGCACCTGGTCACCAGCAACAGATAGTCCAATATTTTTTCTTCCAGTAGACTGAAAAAGCTCCCCAGATAATGATTCTACAAGCTGTCTTTGGCCATACCTAGTAATAACAAGGCCTTGCTGCTCTTTTTCATCAGCTAATATATTGTTCTCAGTTTTAGCTAGTGCTTTGTTAGCGCGTGCAATTTTTTCAGATTGAACTTTTTCTATACGCCATTTTTGTCTTCGTGTTAGCGCCATTAAAAAGAGACTTTAAACTTAATGTGATTAAAGAACATATAAAACTTTATGAGAAAAAATCTAAGAGTGATTATGGTAACTCTAATGATAAATATACCTTTATTGTAGCCGTTCAATTCTAAGTACGGCGCTTGGGTGAGAGTCGTGAAAAGCAGAATATAGCTTATCAGGAGAGAGCGAAGAAGAGTTCTCCTTGTAAAGCTTGGTTAACGATGAAATCAAATCATTTGCATCAGTATGACGTGCTGCAAAAGCATCAGCTTGAAATTCATGCTTCCTAGAGACAAGGTTGCTAATGGGCGTAACAAAGAAACTAAAGACTGGCAAGGCAAGAGTAAAAAGAACTAAAGCTGTATGGGCCGAAGGCTCGGCAACACCCAATCCATTATAAAACCAATTTTGATTGATTAAATAGCCAAGTAAAGCTAAGCTTGCAAGACTAAAAATGAATGAGCTGACCATTCTTTGGCGAGTGTGTTTGTGATGAAAATGCCCGAGCTCATGAGCAAGAATTGCCTCAATCTCTTTGTCTTCCATTCCTTTTAAAAGTGTATCAAAAAATACTATTCGCTTATTTTTACCTATACCCGTGAAATAGGCATTTCCATGTGAGGACCTTTTTGAGCCATCCATTACAAATATACCGTCACTTCCAAAACCTGTTCGCTCCAGTAGGTTATTTATTCTACTTTTCAATGCTTCGTTATCGAGTGGATTAAATTTATTAAATATTGGAGCAATAAAGGATGGGTAGATCCACATCATAGTGAGTGTAAATAGACTAATGATGACCCAAACATAAATCCACCAATAATCGCTAATAGAGCTAATATTCATAAGATAAAGAATAGCATAGATAAGGGGAATCATTAAAATTAGAGTCAAAAGAATCTCTTTAATTAAATCAGTGATAAAAGTTAAAACAGTCATACGGTTAAAGCCAAACTTTTGTTCGAGAACGAAATTGCGATAAATACTAAAAGGTAAATCTATAAAGCTAGCAATTAACATAATACTTACAATAAAGGTGGTACCCATCAATACGGGGTTTGAAATTCTTTGACTCCAAAATACATCAAGCAAATTAATTGCACCACCAATCGTCCAAACAAGAACAATAAAAGTAGAAAAAATAATTTCAAAATGATTCACTAAGAGTTTTGCTTTTGTGTAGTTACCAGCTTTTTGGTGATCTTCAAGTGTTATAGTTTCTTTGAAGCCATCTGGTACTTCATTAAATGAACGTTTAATTGCTTTATCTTGTCTAAAATTAAGCCAAAGTAAAGCTAAAACTGAAGTTAATATTGCAAACAAAAAAACAAAAGTAAAAGAGTTAAATTCCATTTTATAAAAATTAAATAATATAATATTCTAAAACAATTATACCTTGTGATTTATGATAAATTATTGATTGAAAATTTAGAAAAATATTAACCTTATAGTTTATCATTTTTTGAATTATATTCTTCTTTTTATGTTCAAAGTAAAGGATGTTATATTTTATGAATAACCCTATTAGATGGGTATAATCTCGTATTTAATTGTATAAAATAGTTCAAATAATATTTGTACTTTTTAGATTTAATTTATTTAAGAATTAAGGTTTTTTTTATGATTACTATGGAAGATAGAGACGGCTTCATCTGGATGGATGGGGAATGGTTAGATTGGCGCGAAGCTAAAATTCATGTGCTTACTCATACACTTCATTATGGAATGGGAGCATTCGAAGGTGTTCGTGCTTATGAAACTTCAAATGGCCCTGCTATTTTTAAACTTGAAGAGCATACCGATCGATTGTTCAATTCTGCAAAAATTCTTGGGATGAAAATTCCGTATAGCGCTGACTCTTTAAATCAAGCTCAAAGGGAAGTTATCACCAAAAATAACTTAAAATCTGCATACATAAGGCCGATGTGCTTTTATGGCTCAGAAGGTATGGGATTAAGAGCAGATAACTTAAAAGTGCACGTTATGATTGCGGCTTGGGAGTGGGGAGCCTATCTTGGTGAGGATAACATTAAAAATGGTATTAGAATTCGAACCTCGTCCTTTACTAGGCACCATGGTCACCCTTCGATGAGTAAGGCAAAAACAAATGGCAACTATGTTAATTCTATGATGGCATTGAAAGAAGCGCTCGATGCAGGATATGATGAAGCCTTAATGTTAGATATTGATGGTTATGTCTCTGAGGGTAGTGGTGAGAATATATTTGTCATAAGTGAAGGTAGACTCTACACACCGTATTTAACATCTGCCTTGCCAGGAATTACGCGTGATACAATTTTCACACTAGCGCAATCTAAGGGCTATGAAATTATAGAAAAGAACCTGACCTGTGATGAAATTTATCAATCAGATGAGGCTTTTTTTACGGGGACTGCTGCAGAAGTAACACCCATAAGAGAGCTAGATGGTCATCAAATTGGAAGTGGGACTCGTGGCCCTATTACTGAACAACTACAATCCCTATATTTTGATTGTGTCCATGGACGCAATAATGATTACAGAGACTGGATAATAAATGGGAGATGTTCTTGAGTAATCAAAATTCACCTCATACAAGCTTTAGTTTCGTTACGAAAACTGAGTTACCATTTCACTGTCCACCTAAAGATGCACCAAAATGGAATATGCACCCAAAAGTTTTCCTTTCATTTTCTGATGATGGAAAGGCGAGCTGCCCTTATTGTGGTGCTAAATATGAGTTAGAGAAATAGACATCTATATAGATAAATGGAACTGAATTCAAAAAACATTGTTTTAGTGGGCCCCATGGGCTGTGGTAAGACGACTGTAGGTCGTCGACTTGCTAATAAATTAAATCAAGATTTTTTTGATACAGACCATGAAATCATCAATAAAACTGGCGTTAGTATTGATCACATCTTTGATATCGAAGGGGAGGAAGGTTTTAGGCGAAGAGAGTCTGAAGTGCTTGAAAGTTTGTGTGATATGAATAATATAGTTCTCGCTACTGGAGGAGGAGTGGTTTTACTTCAACAAAACAGACTAGTGTTAAAGAGTGCAGGGGTGGTTGTATACCTTTCATCCTCTGTAGAACAGCTTCTTAGAAGAACCGCCAAATCGAAAACTCGACCCTTACTTGAGAATAGTAGTGATCGACAAAAAACAATTACCGAGATTGTTAAAGCAAGAGATAAATATTACAAGGAAGTTGCTACAATTGTCATCGACACTAATGGGAAAAAAATGAATGAAGTAATTGATATAATAATGAACGATTTGTAGTATTCATTTTTATATTTTTATTGTAATTATATATTCTTTTCAAAATTCACTAAAAATTCACTAAAATCATCACTTAATACTCTAAACTTCTCAGTAATTAAATAATATTGCTAAGTTCAAATAAAAGGGGAAAAAAGATGTTAAAGAGATTTATTGTACTTGTGTTTATTTTTTTCAGTGTAAATGCAAATGCTATCACTTTGAATGAATTCAGCGCAAAATTGATAGAGACGCATCCCTTTTTTGTTCAGCTCTCTTTATCTGAAAAGACAAGCCTTCTTGACCAAAAAGCTTCACTAGCCTATTCTGACTGGAATATTAAGGCAGGCGCTAGTGAATCTTTTTCTTCTGGAGAGGATACATCCACTAGGCTTTATAAAGATCTATATACCACCAGCTATGAAGTTTCTGCTGGCAGGAAAATTGAAAATTCTGGTGCTAATCTTAATTTAAAGCACTCTTTAACTCGTGATGATAAAGACAGTACTGCCACACATTCAAATGTTTTTTCAATAGATTATATAAGGCCCTTACTGCAGAACAAAGATGGTATTAACGATCGTTTAACACTAGATATAGCTTCTCTTGATTTAATTGCAAAAAAGGTAAGTCTTGAGGAGCAGGCTGAAAGCTTTTTAGCTTTGAAGCTTTCTAAGTTTGTTGACTTAGCACTAAAGCAAGAAATTGTTAAAATTCACAAGCGTGAGCTTGAGTTATCAAAACAACAGCTTGATTTAACAGAAGGAAAGTATAAAAACTCTTTGATCGATAAATCTAACCTTATTCAGGACATGGACTTGTATGTTAAGGCCAAACAACAATCACTTCAATCCAGAAAAGAGTTAATCATTGAAAGAAGGGAGTTGGCTTCCCTTATTGGTGCTCAAGAGTCGGATATGATAGTAGAGATGGATTTATATGAAGAGCAAACTATGATGAAGGTTGATCCAGCTATTTTTGTTAAAGATTCAAGATCAATACAAAAATTTAATTTTGATAAAGCTAGACTCCAGAGACAGCTTAAAACTTTCGAAAATAAGACCATGCCAAGCGTTAATTTAAATCTAGGTCTTTCAGCATTGGGAGAAGACGATAAATACTTTAGTAGTTTTGGCAATAGAGATTATTCTTGGAATATTGGTGTAGATATTTCTTATCCATTAGGTGTTAGAAAAGAGCTAGTTGATGTTGAGCGTACAGAGATTAGTATCGCTACTATTAATGCTCAAAAACGAGAAGCTGAGATTAATGATGAGTACCAAATTAATTATTTGCTAGCTCAAATTGATCTTTTGTCAGAACTCGTTACTCTTTATCTTGAGCAGGGCGCATTGGCTAACGAAAAAGTTATCGAAGAGCAAACTAAGTATAGCGAGGCTCGTGGACAAAAATCCTTAGTAATCGCTGCTCAAAAGAATGCCAACTTGGCTAATCTTACTTACGTACAAGCAGCGGCAACTTACCAAAAAATAATTATTGATTATAAAGCGGCAATCGACCAGTTATTTAACTAAACATGACTGGTCTTTTTTTATCTTTATGTTCACTTTTGCCTCTAAAGATTAATCATTTATTAGGATCATTAATTGGCCAATTGCTTTATCTATTTAACTCTGATGCAAAAAAAGTAACAACTCAAAATATCGCAATTTGCCTACCAGACTTATCTAAAATTCAACAGCGTGAGCTCGTTAAAAAAGCCCTAATTGAGACTGGAAAGAATTTAACAGAGTCAAGTCGAATATGGAATCAAAGCTTTACTAATAACTCAAAGTATATCCGTAATTTTCATGGTGAGGAGTATCTAAGTTTAAGAGAAAAAAAAATCTTATTGGTGCCTCATATTGGGTGTTGGGAAATTACAGGTAGAGTCCTTGCAGATAATAGGAAGGTAACCTTTTTATATAAGCCTCTTAGGAACCAAAAGCAAAATGATTATTTGTTTGCGCGAAGAAATAAAGGTAACCTTACAATGGCTAGCGCAGATCAATCAGGAATACTTAAATTACAACGTGCACTAAAAAAAGGACAACTGATTGGTATATTACCAGATCAAGATCCAGGCCAAGATGGAGGTATTACCGCTCCTTTTTTTAATAATCCTGTAAATACAATGACCTTGTTAGTTAAGTTGGCAAAAAAACACAACGCTCAGGTGCTTATGTTTTGGGCAAATCGTTTAGATAACGGAAAAGGATTTGATCTTAATTTAGAGCCTTTAAATTTGAATCTTAATAGCGAAAACTTACTCGAACAAGTGACCCTTATGAATAGCGCCATTGAAGAGATTGTTAAAAGATTTCCTGAGCAATATATGTGGAGTTATCGAAGGTTTAAATCGACTCATCCTTATAATTAAGAGTTAATTATTAACATAATTGTAATGGTTATATATTTATGTCTTGAAATTTCCTATCTATCAATAATGGTATAATTAATCTATGAGAATTATTGAAGATGTTCGAAGCGTTTTTAAGCGAGATCCTGCAGCAAGAAATGTATTTGAAGTTCTTACTTGTTATTCAGGTGTTCAGGCTGTAATTATCTACAGATTTACTCATCTTTTATGGCGATATAAGCTCTACTGGTTAGCTCGATTTATCTCCACATTTGCTCGCTGGATTACAGGTATAGAGATTCACCCAGGCGCGGTTATTGGGAGACGTTTTTTTATTGATCATGGTATGGGTGTCGTTATTGGCGAGACTGCAGAAATAGGTGATGACTGTATGATGTATCATGGAGTTACTCTTGGGGGTACTTCATGGGACAAAGAGAAGCGCCACCCTACTTTAATGGATGGTGTGGTAATCGGTGCTGGAGCAAAAATTTTAGGTCCAATTACGCTTGGAAAAAATGTACGCGTTGGATCCAACTCAGTGGTTGTTAGATCAGTCGATGATAACCAGACTGTTGTCGGCATCCCTGGTCGCATTGTAACCAAAAAAACTAGCGATACCGATACCTTTGATTCTTATGCTGCTAGTACTAGTGATCGCTCCAATGACCCGACAGTTCAAGCTGTTGATTCTATTATTGAGCGTTTAGCTGAAATTGATAAAATGATGGCTAAGCTTTCAAGTAAATCTGAAGGTTTACAAGTAGACTCGAAAGACGTTGAAAATAAGTAAATAATTAAGTGAATTTAATACTTGACTATTTTACTTGGTTACTTGTATAATTTCCTTAAATTTTAGAAAGCGAGGGTTATTATGCAATTAACAACTAAAGGAAGATACGCAGTCACTGCAATGCTCGACTTAGCATCAAATGATTCATCTAGGCCTGTCACTCTTGATATGATATCTCAAAGACAAAACATTTCACTTTCGTACTTAGAGCAGCTTTTTGCTAAGTTAAGAAAAGCTTCTCTAGTCAAAAGCATAAGAGGTCCAGGTGGGGGTTACCTTCTCAATGTTAATCCTGTAGATGTAACTCTTACAGAAATTATTGAAGCTGTTGATGAAAACATTGATCTACGACGTTGTCATGGTGCCAAGAATTGTTTAAGAGGTACGCAGTGTTTGTCGCATCATTTGTGGTGCGAAGTTAGTGATCAAATTAGAGGATTCCTCAGTTCTAGGAACCTTCAACAGGTCATAGATGACTATTACACTAATCAAGATATAAAAATTAAATTAACAGTATAGGAATTTAAATAATGATAACTCCAACTTATATGGATTATTCAGCTACTACACCTGTGGATCCTCGTGTTGCTGAAAAAATGGGTAAATATTTAACAATGGAAGGTGACTTTGGTAATGCCGCTTCGCGTTCTCACTATTATGGATGGCAAGCTGAAAAGGCCGTTGATGAAGCGCGCTCACAAGTGGCTGATTTAGTTGGTGCAGACCCTAGAGAAATCGTATGGACGTCGGGCGCAACAGAATCTAACAATCTAGCAATTAAAGGTATTGCTCATTTCTACCATAAGCGTGGTAAGCACATTATTACACTGAAAACAGAACATAAAGCTGTCTTGGATACTTGTCGCCAGCTAGAAAGAGATGGCTTTGAGGTGACCTACTTGGATCCATTACCAAACGGTTTATTAGATATAGATGTTTTTAAAAGCTCTATAAGAGAAGATACGATTCTGGCATCAATTATGCATGTCAATAATGAGATTGGCGTTATTCAAGACTTACAAGCTATTGGTGATATTTGTAGGGAAAATAAGGTATTTTTTCATGTGGATGCTGCTCAGTCTGCTGGAAAAATAGAGATCAACTTAGGATTACTCCCGGTAGACTTAATGAGCTTTTCAGCACACAAAATCTACGGACCAAAGGGGATGGGAGCTCTTTATGTCTCTCGAAAACCAAGAGTTAGACTTGAGGCTCAGATACATGGCGGTGGTCACGAGCGTGGTATGCGCTCTGGCACTCTAGCTACTCACCAAATTGTTGGTATGGGTGAGGCTTTTGCAATTGCTAAAGCTGAAATGAAGGAGGAAGGCGAGAGAACTCAGAAACTTCGTGAAAGGTTACTCGCTGGCTTTGCGGATATGGAAGAGGTTGTTGTTAATGGTGATCTTGATCAAAGAATTGCCGGAAACTTAAACATTAGTTTTAATTACGTTGAGGGTGAATCTTTAATGATGGCTATTTCAGATGTAGCTGTATCTTCAGGATCAGCATGTACCTCGGCTAGTCTTGAACCTTCTTATGTTCTTCGTGCCTTAGGTCTGACTGACGAATTGGCACATAGCTCTATCCGATTCAGTGTTGGTCGTTATACAACTGAACAAGATGTCGACAATGCAATCAAGCTGGTACGTGAAAAAGTTCAAAAATTAAGAGATTTATCGCCCTTATGGGATATGTTTAAAGATGGTATTGATTTAAGTTCAGTGGAGTGGGCTGCCCACTAAATAAATTAAGTGTTTAAATTAATAATATATAACTGTATAGAGTAAAATTAAAAATTAAATTCGGAGTAACTTATGGCATATGGCAAGAAAGTATTAGATCACTATGAAAACCCTCGTAATGTAGGTATTTTAGATAAAGATGCATTAAACGTAGGAACTGGAATGGTTGGTGCGCCAGCCTGTGGAGATGTAATGAGATTACAGATTCAGATTAATGATGATGGTGTCATAGAAGAAGCTAAATTCAAAACTTATGGTTGTGGTTCTGCAATAGCTTCGTCTTCTCTATTAACTGAATGGGTTAAAGGAAAAACACTCGATGAGGCTTCACAAATTAAAAACACAGAAATTGTTGAAGAGTTGGAGCTACCTCCAGTAAAAATTCATTGTTCGGTTTTGGCTGAAGATGCAATTAAAGCAGCGATCAACGACCTGAAGAGTAAAGCTAGCTGATAATTATGGCAATAACACTTACTAAAAAAGCAGCACAGCGCATGACTGATTTCTTAGCCAATAGAGGTTCTGGAATGGGTGTAAGGCTATCTGTTCAAACAACCGGCTGTTCAGGCTTGGGATACAACATGGAGTTTGTTGATGCTATTAATGAAGACGACACTCTGTTTAATGATAAAGGGGTGCAGGTTATTGTTGATGCAAAAAGCCTAATCTATATTGATGGTACAGAGGTTGACTTTCAAAAGGAAGGCTTGAATGAAGGTTTTGAATTTAATAACCCCAATTCTAAAGCCGAATGCGGTTGTGGTGAGTCGTTCACAGTATAAATAACTCTATTAAGTTCTTAAGGCGCTGGTCTGATGCAAAATTATTTTGAGTTATTTGACCTTGAAACCTCTTTCTTTATTGATGAAGCAGCCTTAAAGAGTTCTTACCAGTTAGAGATATCAAGGTTTCATCCTGACAATTTTGCAACTAGAGGTGAGCCTGAAAAGTTGCAAGCATTGCAAAATACCTCACTTCTTAATTCCGCCTATAATGCACTTAAAGCTCCACTTAGTAGAGCAAGCTACTTACTTAAGCTTCAAGGTGTAGATGCCTTTGATGAAAAAGATACAGTCATGGGGGAGGGATTTTTAATATCTCAAATTGAGTTAAGAGACGAATTAGAGGCTATTGAAGAAAAAAAAGATAGCTTGGGTTTGGATAATTTTATAGAGCGTATAGATTCTTTTATTGAAGAAAAAATTGAATTAATTTCTGAAGCATATAATCTTTCAAGCAATCAACAGGTTATAAAAATGCACGTTCGAGAGTTGAAGTTTTTTGATCAACTCTATAAAGAAGCTAATGCATTAATGGATGAATGGTTATAGGACATACTGATGGCATTACTTCAAATTTCAGAGCCCGGTCAATCAACCTCACCTCACCATCATAACTTGGCTTGTGGTATTGATTTAGGTACAACAAATTCCCTTGTTGCTAGTGTAATGAGCGGTCAGACTAGATTGATATCTGATCAAAGTAATAACTCAATGCTTCCATCTGTGGTTCATTATGGGCAAGAAAAAATAACAGTAGGTGCTGATGCATATCAATATACTACAACAGACCCAACCAACACCATCCTTTCTGTTAAACGCTATATGGGCGCTGACTATAGTGAGGCTAGTGAGTTTAAAAATTTACCTTACAAGTTAGTTAAGAATAATAACAACGTGTCGTTTGAAACGTCAATTGGTACTGTCTCGGCGGTAGAAGTTTCTGCTAGCATTTTGTCAGCCCTAAAGGATCGAGCGGAGGATGCGCTCGGTGGGGAGCTTAAGGGTGCAGTCATAACAGTGCCTGCTTATTTTAATGACGCCCAAAGACAATCAACCAAGGACGCAGCTAAGTTCGCTGGAATTAACGTTTTAAGGCTACTTAATGAGCCAACTGCCGCGGCAATTGCTTACGGCTTGGAGTCGGGTGAAGAGGGTGTTCATGCGGTTTATGATTTAGGTGGGGGTACATTTGATATTTCTATATTAAGCTTTAATAAGGGTGTTTTTGAGGTGCTCTCAACGGGAGGTGACTCAAACTTGGGTGGGGATGATTTTGACGATTTAATTATTGATGACTGTATTAAATCACTAAAGTTAAGTAATTTATCTGCGACTCAAATCCAGACAATTAGGCAGCTTGCAAGATTTGCTAAGGAGGAGCTTACCACTAAAGATAGTGCTGAGTTTCTTGTTGATGGCAAATCTTATCAAATTTCAAAGTCTCACTTTGACTCCTTGAGTGAGGAATTAATAAAAAGAACGTTGCTGTTAACAAAAAGAGCCGTCAGGGATGCGGATATTAAAATCTCTGAAGTTAAAGAAGTCATTATGGTTGGCGGCTCAACCCGTATGACAGCAATTAGAGATAGAGTAGGGGAAATCTTTAAAAAGCCAGTATTATGCTCAATTAATCCAGATGAGGTTGTGGCTAAGGGTGCTGCTATTCAAGCTAATATATTGGCAGGAAATAAGAGTAGAGATGACATTTTATTGTTGGACGTATTACCATTGTCTCTTGGGCTTGAGACGATGGGTGGTCTAGTTGAAAAAGTAATACACAGGAATACAACCATCCCCATCACTCGCGCACAAGAATTTACCACCTACAAGGATGGACAAACTGGAATGAGTATTAATGTTTTTCAAGGTGAACGAGAGCTAACTAAGGATTGTCGCTCTCTTGGAAGCTTTGAACTAAAAGGAATACCACCAATGGTTGCTGGTCGTGCTCGAATTCATGTTGAATTTCAAGTAGATGCAGATGGATTGCTTTCGGTATCTGCCAAAGAGGAAACCTCAGGAGTTAAATCAGAGATAGTGATTAAGCCTTCGTATGGTCTTAATGATGCAGATATGGAGAAAATGCTTAAGGATTCAGTTGTATTTGCACATGAAGACGTTCTTCTAAGGCAACTACAGGAACAGAAGGTTGATGCAGATCGCACAATCGAGGCTATCGATTCAGCCTTAGAAGCCGACAAAGCGATACTAGACGAGGCTATGCTTAATAGTATCCTTAAAGCAAGAGATCAGCTTGTATCAATCTCTAAGTCAGATGATGTTGCAGGTATTAAAAATGCAACTCTTAATCTCGAAAAGACAAGTACCAAGTTCGTTGAGATGAGAATGAATAAGTCAATTATGGATGCAATGCAAGGACATAGCATTGATGAATTTAACTAACAACTATTGAGTATTACTATGCCTCAAATAATTATTCTACCAAACGAAGAGTTTTGCCCTGAGGGGGTTGTTATTGAAGCTGAGGGTGGGACCAGCGTCTGTAGGGCGTTATTAGATAACGGTATCGAAATAGAGCATGCCTGCGAGATGTCAAACGCATGTACAACCTGCCACGTCTACGTTCGCGAGGGATTTGACTCTATAGAAGAGTCTGACGAGATTGAGGATGATCTTCTGGACAAGGCCTGGGGCCTTGACCCCGACTCTAGGTTGTCCTGTCAAGCAATAGTCTCTGAAGAGGATGTAGTTATAGAGATACCAAAATACACCATCAATCAGGTCTCAGAAAACCACTAACTGATAGTCGCTATTATTCTATTGTAATCTTTGGAAAGGCGCCAACTGTTTCGCTTTGGAGTGAAAGGGTTGCTGCTACTTTTCGAGCGATCTCTTGGTACATCATAGAGACCTTACTTTCTGGGTCCTTAGCGACACTTGGATTGCCGTCATCAACATCAGTTCTTATATCAAGCTGGAGCGGAAGGGCGCCAAGAAAATTAGTGTTTGAATCCACAGCCATACGTTCACCACCACCATGGCCAAATATCTCTTCTGCGTGGTTGCAGTTTGAGCAAATATGAATTGACATATTTTCAATAATTCCAAGAATTGGGATATTGACTTTCTCAAACATAGCAAGACCTTTCTGAGCATCAATAAGTGCAATGTCTTGAGGCGTAGTAACGATAATGGCGCCACTAACTGGAATCTTTTGTGAAAGTGTCAGCTGAGTGTCTCCGGTTCCAGGTGGAAGGTCGACAATCATGTAGTCAACATTGTCCCACTCTGTATTCTTTAAAAGCTGCTCTAATGCCTGAGTTACCATTGGTCCACGCCACACCATAGGGGACGCTTCATCAACCAAAAAACCGATAGACATTGACTGGAGTCCATGAGCGATAACTGGCTTCATATTACCACCTTCAGACTCTTGGGGCCTAAGTTCTTTTGCGCCCAACATGCGGGGCTGAGAGGGCCCATAAATGTCCGCATCAAGTATAGCAACTCGTGCACCTTCGGATTGAAGTGAGAGAGCAAGATTGACTGCTGTAGTTGATTTGCCAACACCACCTTTTCCGGATGCAACGGCGATTATGTTTTTAACGCCTGGTAACGCTGTAACACCACCCTGAACAGCGTAAGAGGCAATTTTTGACTTTATTGATATGTTTGAATAGTTAATTCCTGCTTTGGATAGAGATTCTTCTACTAATTCTTTCAATTCTTCATGGTAATTAATTGCTGGGTACTTAAGAAGAAGCTCAACGTTTACTATTTCATCGTCAATTGTAATATTCTTGACATTTTCAGAGGACATCAGGTCTTGACCAGTATGTACATCAATTACGGTGCTTAGTATATTTTCAATTTTGTCTTGCGTTAAAGTTGTCAATTTGATGACCTCAGTCGGTAAAATAACGCTATTTTATCGTACAACTATCTCTGGAATCCCTAATAATATTAGGATTATTAGTAACAAATTATGACTAAACGCAGAATACTCGTAACATCAGCTCTACCTTATGCAAATGGAGATCTTCATTTGGGCTATATGTTGGAAACTATTCAGACAGATATCTGGGTTAGATTTCAAAAAATGATGGGTAATGAGTGCTACTATGTTTGCGCAGATGATGCCCACGGTACGCCAATTATGCTTAAAGCTGACGAGATGGGTATAGAGCCTGAAACCCTTATAGATCAGGTCAAAACCCGTCATCAAGCTGATTTAAACGATTTTCATATAGATTTTAGTCAGTATCATTCAACCCATTCAGAGGAGAATCGTTACTATTCAGAGTTAATATACAATCGCCTTAATGATTCGGGCTATATCAAGAAGAGGGTAATTTCGCAAGCTTTTGACCCTGAAAAGGGAATGTTTTTACCTGATCGTTATATTAAGGGTGAGTGCCCTAAGTGTGGCGCTGATGACCAGTACGGAGACAACTGTGAGGTATGTGGTGCTACCTATTCAACAACTGAAATAAAAAATGCTAGATCGGTAGTTTCTGGAGCTGTCCCTATTGAGAAAGATTCTGAGCACTATTTCTTTGACTTACCTCAATTTGAAAAGGAATTGAAAAATTGGACCAAGGCAGGACATCTTCAGGAGCAGGTAAGTAATAAGTTGGCAGAGTGGTTTGATCAAGGCCTCCAGCAGTGGGATATTTCTAGAGATAAACCTTATTTTGGTTTCAAAATACCGGGCACCAAAGACAAGTACTTCTATGTCTGGCTTGATGCCCCTATAGGCTACATGGCGAGCTTTAAAAAGCTTTGTGACAACAGTGATCTAGAGTTTGATGATTTCTTTGCTAAGGGTTCTGAGACGGAGCTTTATCACTTTATTGGTAAGGATATTGTCTACTTCCATGCGCTCTTTTGGCCGGCAACATTAATGGGTTCTAACTTTAGAACGCCTAATGCAATCTTTGCTCACGGGTTCCTGTCAGTAAATGGACAGAAAATGAGTAAATCTCGTGGCACATTTATTCTGGCCAGGACTTACTTGGAGACTCTTAATCCTGAGTGTTTACGTTACTACTACGCCTACAAGTTGTCATCCAAAATTGATGACATTGATTTAAATCTTGAAGACTTTAAGCAGAGAGTGAACTCCGACCTCATTGGCAAGGTAGTCAATATTGCCTCTAGAAGTGCATCGTTTGTCGTTAAGAAGTACGACAAACAGCTCTCTAGTGAATCTATTGAGGGTAATCTTTATGCTGAGTTTGTTGCTGCAAACTCTGAAATATCCGCTCACTATGAGGACAGAAACTTTGGTCAAGCGATGAAATCTATTATGAAGCTTGCTGATAAGGCTAACCAGTACATTGACGACAAGAAGCCTTGGCAATTAGCCAGAGAAGAGGGCAAAGAGCAGGAGGTTCACGAGATAACGTCTCTGGCAATTAACTTGTTTAGAGTTTTAATGACTTATCTAAAACCAGTCCTCCCTGAAATGGCGAAGCAGTCAGAGGTATTTCTTAATATCGATTCACTTAATTGGGATGACATAAAAAGTCCACTAACAAGCCATCAAATCAATAAATTTAAACCATTAATGACTCGTATTGAGGATGATCAAATTGAGGCAATGATTGAATCCTCCAAAGTGTAGAGAATCAATAGTTTAGGAGGGATGGCAGAGTGGTCGATCGCGCACGCTTGGAAAGCGTGTAAACCTCACGGTTTCATGGGTTCGAATCCCATTCCCTCCACCA
>Ga0315339_1000196_pt1 | contig 93748 bp, 78 predicted proteins | sample ASW17metaG_FD_204514 | JGI IMG/M metagenome (GOLD analysis project Ga0315339, IMG submission 204514) | Ammonia-oxidizing marine archaeal communities from Pacific Ocean, United States - ASW #17 | ecosystem: Environmental > Aquatic > Marine > Oceanic | place: USA: California | collected 2016-12-05
TCTGTCGGCGTAACTGTGTCATCGGACACCTCCTTGTGGTGTCCCGACGTTACGCCTATCTCTATATCTTCTCTTCGCTTACTCCCACGCGTAGCGTCTGCCGAAGGCTCCGTTTAAATCGGGTTCCCATGAGGTTCCACTCGTTCGAGCCCGGCCTCTCACACCTACTTTGTCCAGGCTGCCCTAGGAGGGACTTGCGTGAGTTTCCGCAGCTAAATCCGCCCTTGTCGCCTAGTGGAGAGCCACTCGCTCAAGCCGTCCCGTGCGTACTCTTGCAGTCAGTTCCGCGAATGGGTGGGTTCACATTCGGGAGCCAGATCCTCCCGAACAGCTCGTTCATTCCGCCTGAACGAACCCAAGCCGTGAGACAGCCCCCCGCCCCATACTCGCCAAAACGCTTCGATCCAAAAAGGGGATCACGGACGCAACGAAACTGAATCACAAATCAAATCAACAACTTAGCAATACATCATGCCGCTAAGGCGACCGGTCCGGGTTATAACAGAACCAAGGGGTAGCGTTCGTTTCCAGTCTCAGAATGTCTCACGATGACTCGAACACCAAATCAGACCATCTCGATGTCCGAGAAGGTTGAGGAGATGGAACCGCGGTTTTAGGTTGGGCGGATGGGCTATGCGATTGCAAAGCCGCCGGCGCGCTCGAAGGCGTCGCCGAGCTTAAGCATCGTCGCTTCGTTGAAGTGGTCGGCGAGAATCTGTAACCCGATAGGCAAACCTTCTGACGTCTTGCCACAAGGCACGCTCACGCCGGTATTGCCCGCCAAACTGCAGGTGAGCGTATAAATGTCCGACAGATACATCTCGAGCGGGTCCGACACTTTTGCCCTGAGCTCGAACGCAGGGAACGGAGAGACGGGAGTCACGATCGCATCGACATCCTGGAAAGCCTTCTTGAAATCAGCGGCGATCAGAGCACGCACCTTTTGCGCCTTGCGGTAGTAGGCATCGTAGTAGCCCGCGCTCAACACGTAGGTGCCAAGGATGATACGCCGCGTGACTTCCGCGCCAAATCCGTCGCCGCGTGTCTTCGCGTACATCTCGTCGAGCGTTTCCGGGTCGTCGAAGCGCCGCGTATAGCGCACGCCGTCATAGCGAGCCAGATTCGCGCTGGCCTCCGCCGTGCAGATGAGGTAGTAGGTGGCCACGGCGTATTCGGTGTGCGGAAGGTTGATCTCGACAATCTCGCAACCCTGGGACTCAAGCAGTTTCAGCCCCGATTCGATATGCGCCCGCACTTCCGCGTCGAGACCGTCGGCAAAGTACTCTTTGGGAACGCCAATCTTCAGACCTTTGACGTCACCGTCGAGCGCACCGGAATAATCGGCGACCTCGACGTTGGCTGAGGTCGAATCGTTGGCGTCGTGTCCCGCGATAACGTCCAGCACGGTCGCCGTATCCTTCACGGTCCGGCCAAAGGGTCCAATGTTGTCGAGCGAGCTGGCGAATGCGACCAATCCGTAGCGAGACACACGCCCGTACGTGGGCTTGACGCCGACGACACCGCAGAATGAAGCAGGCTGGCGGATAGATCCGCCGGTGTCGGTCCCGAGTGAAACCGGAGCAAATCCGCCGGCCACCGCGGCGGCCGACCCGCCACTCGATCCGCCCGGAACACGCTCCGGCGCAACGGGGTTCCGCACCGGACCGAAGGCCGAGTTCTCATTCGACGAACCCATCGCGAATTCGTCGCAGTTCGTCTTGCCGAAGATCACACCGCCGGCTTCTTCGAGCCGCTCGACGGCGGTCGCGTTGTAGTGCGCGACGTAGTTCTCGAGGATGCGGGAGCCGCAGGTGGTTCGCAGGCCCTCGGTCATGATGACGTCTTTGATCGCGACGGGCACGCCGGCAAGCGGACCAAGTTCATTGCCCGCGGCCAGATCAGCATCGACCTGCTCGGCCGCCGCGATGGCGCGCTCGGGACAGAAGTGCAAGAACGCGCCGTATTGCCCGTTCTCAGCCTCGGAAACTCGCAACGCTTCCTGGGCCAACTCTTTGGCGCTGAAGCTGCCGGAGCACAGCCCCTGTTGGATCTCGTCGATCGTGAGTGTCTTGTAGTTATCCATCTGTCCAGCGCGCGTAGATTCGGAAACGAAGTAGCGGGAAGAACCAGTCGAGTGCTAGCGCTCGATCACCTTCGGAACCTTGAAGTGTCCAGCGCCTGCCAGTGGGGCCTCGCGAAGCGCCTTGTCCTGCTCGAACGACGACCCCAGCGTGTCGGTCCGCATGGTTGATGTCTCGCTGCCGTCGTAGATCACCTGCGTCATAGGCTCGATATTGTCCGTGTTCAACTCGTTGAGCTTGTCGACGTAGGTCAGGATTTCTTCCATGTCCTTGCTGTATTGCGTGATGGCGTCTTCGCTCAACTCAAGGTTGGCCAGCCGCGCGATATGGCGGACTTCCTTCTCGGTGATCTTCATGAATGATTCGTTTCCCCGGCTACCTTGCGGTGGACGCGAAAGATGCGCCGCAAATTCGGGTCGCGGATCTCGTCCGCCTCCTCCCCGCCGGCGGTGTCCGCGGCGCTCGCGTTCATGGCCCGCGCCGGAGGTTTTCCCTGAACTCGTCCCAATCGAAATCGGACGTCCGACAATACACGCCGACCGACAGCATCATTGAGTTGTCGCGAGATCCGCCAACTCAAACCCTGCAACTCGCTCAGCCAAGACGGGTCGGTCACCTCAACGAACAGCTTGTCGCCGAAAACTCCCACCGGGCGCGTCCGGCAGGCGATAGTCGCCCCCACCGTTGTCGGCCAATAGGAGAGCACAAGATCCTCGTCCGCGATGGGATCGCTGACCACGTCGCGGTAGACCTTCGGCAGAAATTCTTGAACTTTCTTCAAGACAAACGAGCCCTACGAAACGGGCTCATTCTAGCATCCGCGCTCGAATGAGCCGCCCGCCGCTAGCCCATCGTCTGTAACGACTGCAGAATACCGATGATATGACCGTAGGAAAACGCGAACCCTTCGCGGGCTTGCGGGTCGTCTTCATGCCGGGGGACATGGTCAGGCATCACGATGTGCGGATAGTCCACCTCCCACAGTGTACGGGCGATGTTGACCATATTCATGTCGCCTTCGTCGGGCCAAACTTCCTGGAAGTTGTCGCGGCCACCTCGAATGTTGCGGAAGTGGATATTGAAGAGCTTCTGCTTGTTGCCCAAAGTGCGGATCACGTCGTGGATCTCTTTGTCCGGATCGTGCAGCATCTCGGCTGTCGAACCGAGACAAAGATTCATGCCGTGATAGGGGCTCTCCTGGATAGAAACGAACTTATACAAACCCTCGGGCGTACCCAGCACGCGGTTGATTCCCTGATATCCTTCCGGCGGCACGCCCGGATCATGCGGGTGGCAGGCCATATGGACTTTGTGCTCAGCGGCGGCAGGGATGACGCGGTCGAGGAAATACGTGATGCGCTCGAAAGCCTGCTCTTCGTTGACCTGACCGGCGCGCGTGAGCGCGGGGTCGGGCTTGGCCTTTGAGATGTCCCACGTACTGTAGGTCGAGCCACCGCGACCGGGTGTCCGCTCGGTGCGCAGAACGCCGAGCAGGCTCATGTTGTATTTCAGGATGCCGACGCCCGCCTTCGAGCACGCAATAATCATCTTCTGGATGTGCTCGATGTCGCGGTCACGCTCGGGCGAATCGGCCATCATGATCGCACCGCGTTTCTCGCGGTCGATGTGGCTTGAGCTGAGGAACGGCAGTGCGACGACTTCAAGCTCGATGCCGTGCTGCTCGCACATCTCGCGCGTCTGCACGACTTCCTCATCGAGCCAGTAACCCCGGTCAGCGGGGGGCCGCGGCGGATAGCCGACGATGTGATTAATCCCGTGCCGCTTGAAGTACTGCAGCATCTCCGGATTTGTTGGTCCGCGTTGCGTGCCGACATGCATCCGCATCGGCTTCATTTCTTTCTTGGCGGCTGCCTCTTCGCCGCCATTCGAAGCTGGTTGGCTACAGCCTGCCAAGGCCGCCGCGCTTGCGGCCGTACCACCTACTGCGATGAATTGCCTTCGGTCCATCGGGTTACTCCTCGCCTTCCGGCGGACAATATCCGCCGTTCGCAATAGGAACACTTTTAGGAGGATAGTGTCAACCGGACTCCACCTCGGATGTCAAAACTGGAGAAGGCAGTCCCGCGCCCTACTGCAAACCGTACTTTTCCTGGATCAAACGTTGGAAGCGCGGCCGGTACAACAACTCGTAGGCGAGTTCCTTTCCAGGAAACAGGGTCAAAGCCGCTTTCCGCGCGGACGCAATCAACTCGCTCGCTTCCTCGACGGGCATCGAGTCCTGCTGGCCGATCACATTCATCACCATCAACATCATGAACTGCAGCCGCCGCACCTTCTTGCGCTCAGCATCGATTTCGGCTTGTGTGGGCGGATTCGGCATCGACCGTAACCTTCCGCTGATTATACTGAGCAATGGAATAGAATCCGCCGTTTAAGGAGTCAGACGTGACCGCCCCGTGGGCGGACCAGGAGAATCCGTGCCCGACCTAACTGACGAATTTGTCACCGTCTTCGCTTCGCGAAGCCACTCGGCCGAAATCGAAGCCAAGGCGATTCACGGCTTGCTCGAATCCTCCGGGGTCGAGTCGCTCATTGTCCGCGAGAACGTCCTCGAAATGCCTGTCGGCCGCGTGTCGGTCAAGGTGTTTTCGTCCTACAAGGACGAGGCCGAACGGCTGATCGAAGCGGCCCGTGTCCCACCGGACTCCGACTCCGAAAACGACGAGGACAAAGCCGAATGAGCCGATTCCTGGCGGCGTGCGCGCTGCTGGGCGTTCTGGCTTGCGGTGTGATCGCGGCGGGTCAGCCGGCCTCGCCTCGCCCCAAGCTTGTCGTATTGGTTGTGATCGACCAGCTTCGCTACGACTACCTCACCCGTTTCGACGACCTGTTCAAAGGCGGCTTCCGTAAGCTGCTCGACGAGGGGGCCGTCTTCACCAACGCACGGTTTCGGCAAGCTATCACGCTGACGTCGCCCGGGCATGCCACGATCGCGACCGGGCGTCACGCTTCGGCGCATGGGGTCACCGCCAACTACCTCTACGACCCGAAAGTCGGCAAGCGCGTCGGGGCCGTCCTCGATCCTGACGAGAAGGCAGTCGGGGGCGCCGGCAGCTCATCGTCACCACGTATTCTCAAAGCGCCGACCCTGGGCGACCAACTCAAGAAGGCACATCCCGACAGCAAGGTTGTCGGCGTCGCGCTGAAAGACCGCTCGGCAATTCTGCTAGCCGGTGCGAAAGCGGGCGGCGCATACTGGATCTCGGCCGACTGCGGCTGTCTGGTCACGAGCAGCTACTATCACGCGGCGGCCCCCGCTTGGGTCGAAGCTTTCAACAGGCGTGATCTCCCTGACAGCTTTTACGGCGAGGTGTGGAAGCCCTTCCTCGAAGATCGTTCGCTCTATGAGCGATACGCGCGTCAAGACGATTTTCCAAGTGAGAAGTACGGTACCGACAGAGTCTTCCCGCACCACTTCCGGGGGGGCCCGCCGGACCGCGAATTCTACGACGACGTGATGAACTCGGCGCTCGGCGACGAGATCGTCCTGGCGGCCGCCCTCGCGGCGATCGAGGGCCACACACTGGGCACCGACGACACGTCGGACCTCTTAGCCGTGAGCTTCGCCGGTGTCGATCGAGTCGGGCACGACTTCGGACCCTTCAGCCAGGAAGCGATGGATCAGGTCCTGCGGCTTGACTACGTACTGGGCCGCTTGTTCGAGGAGTTGGATGAGCGAGTCGGCCTCAACAACACTATCGTCGCGTTGACGGCCGACCACGGCGTGCTGCCTCTCGTCGAGCACCTCGCGCAACAAGGCACTCCCGCGGTACGATTCCCGAAAACTCTCATTCCCGACGCGGTGAACAAGGCCATCAACGGGAAATATCCCGACGCCGGGAACGTGGTCGCCTACTTCGATCCGCCGCACATCTACTTCGACCTCAAGCGGCTCGAGGCCTTGGGTATCTCGCGTACCGAGGCAGAAGACCTAGGCCGCGAGGCCATCCTCGCAACGGGCTACGTCGAGCAGGTATATCGTCACGCGGACCTGAAGAGGAAGCCTTCCGACGATCCGATGGATTCTTTGTACCGCAATTCTTTCTATCCGCCGCGCAGCCAACATCTGATCGTGCGGCTCAAAGAGAACCACTACGTTCACCGCTCGCAGGGCAGCACGGGCCACGGTAGTCCTTATGACTATGACCGGCACGTGCCTGTGGTCCTTCTGGGACCGGCAATCCCGTCAGGCCGCTTCAACGAACCTGCGGGGCCCGAAGACTTGGCGCCGACGCTGGCAACCATACTGGGCGCCAAACTGAAACCCAACGCGGACGGCCGGCTATTGCACGAAGTACTTCGCTGAGGGACCGCAATCCATCAAAGCTCCAGCAGATATCCCTGCTTGCCGACGTTCCGCCCCGTTGTGCCACCGATCTTCGTTTCGTTACCGGCTGCTTCGTGAATATGGCCGCAGAAGAAATACTTCGGCTGCTCGGCTTCGATGAACTCGCGGACCTTCGGGCTTCCGAAATGTTCTCCGGGCTTGACGCCATCTAGGTCGGTCCCAGCCGGTGGTGCGTGACACACCAGAACCATCGGTGACAGGCCCGCGAACTTCTCGAGCCGCTCGGCGAGTTGCTCCTCGCTAAACTCACCCGGCGTGCTGAACGGCGTGCGGTTTGAATACCCGAGTCCGGCAAAGTGCCATCCATCAACCTCGAACACCTGCTCGTGAAAATTGCGGAAACCGTGGTCCTCGCAAAACTTCGCGATCTGGTCGGCGGATTCGTGGTTGCCGGGCAGTACCCATAACTTTTCACCGAGCGGCTTAAGCACCTTCGCGCAGTCGGAAAGTCCTCTCGCCCAAGTAACCAGATCACCGGCCGAGATATAGATGTCCGCGCTGGTGGCAGCCACTCGTTCGAGTTGCTTCAGGTCGTTGTGAATATCGGAAAAGATTTGGATGCGCATCAGCGAGCCACCTCGGAGAACCCAGTCTAACGAACCGACGTTTCCGATGGCCTTTGCTAGGATGGCGGCTGCATGATCGACATCGTCAAGCGCCACGAGCTCAAGTATCTCGGCGTTTGCATGGTGTTGTTCGGGATCGCGGTCGGCGGGCTCGTGCTGACACGCCCTCCCCACCTGATTGAGGGTGATTTTCTGCAGCGCGAAGACCGCCGCGTGGTCGACGGCTGGCTGCTCGACCAACTGCGGAACACTGTCGCCGAGCACCGGGCACGGGCCTGCCTCGCGCTGGGCCGCATCGGCAATCCCGATACGCTCGACGTCCTCATCCGTACGCTACAAGACCCGATACCCCGTGTTCGGGCCGCGGCGGCCTTCGCCATCGGTGAAATGGAAGACCAAGGGACCGTAGCGGAAACCGGCCGGACGCCGCGCACGGAAGCCGCCAACGCCCTCATTGCCGCTCTCGACAATCGCGAACGAACCGTTGTCGAACCTAGTGTCGAAGCGCTTGGCAAGCTGCACTGGAAAGCTGCTTCGGACCGCATCACTCGTACCCCCGCCCCACTGGCCGTGACGATGAGGGCCTTGGTACGGATGGGGAGTCGTGACTTCATCCCATGGATCGCCGACCGCCGCCGTTCAGACGATGAGGAAGTGCGCTGGGCTGCGACACGCGCGCTTCTGGATCTTCGGGCGGACGTCGACGGAGAGCTGACACGGTCGTTCTTGAATCTCACCAGAGACCTCAACCCTTGGATTCGTATCGAAGCCGTACGCGGTCTCGGCCGGGCACAATCGTCCGGTGATGTGCTTGGCGCGCTCGCGCGGATGTCCAACGACCGGGACCCCAAAGTGCGGCTGCAAGCTCTCTCATCGCTGGCCGCGACCGGAAAGCCCGAAGTACTCGACACCCTCGTCAAAGCACTGGGCGACGCGAATGAGAACGTACGCGCGGCGGCAGTGGACTCGCTGGGGAGGCTCGGCAATGCCCGCGCCCGCCCCCTGCTCCAATCGTTGCTCGGCGAGGGGCGCTTGTTGTCACTGCGCGCCGAGTTGGCGCTGGCACGGCTGGGCGTTTTCGCGGAACTGCCGGCGGGGCCGGAGTTACCTGCTCGCTACCACGGCGCGGGTTTGCAAACGTTGTTCGACTCGCTGCGGCTACGCAAACCGGAAGATGCCGTCCCGTTTCTGCTCAGCCTGTGGCGTTCCGGTGACGATACGCTACGTGCCGCGAAACCCAAGATCCTGTCGGAGCTGCTTGCCCGAACCGCTCCCGATACGGAACGGCTATTGGACGAAGCGTTGGTTCACGAAGACACGCGCGTCGTCAGCACAGCCTTGCGGCTCGCCGCGGCGCTCCCGCTCGAGAAATGTCAGGCGGCGTACGAACGTGGTCTTGATGCAAGTGAAACCAGCCTGCGCGTGAGTGCGCTTGCGGCAGCGGCCCGTTCATCGGACCGCGACGGCGTCCGCACTTTGTTGCTCACAGTATTGGACGATCCCGATCGGCTGGTTCGGAAGCGCGCGGTGCGCGATCTACGTGTCCTGTTCGGCCAAAGCCACGACGAAAAGATCGGCACCATTGAAGTAACCCGCGAGCCCGACGATTACCAGGAACTCGCGCGATCCCGCAGCCGCCGCATACGGATGGAGACATCAGTCGGCCTGATCGAGCTGCGCCTCGACTACGCCAACGCGCCGCTTACCGCCGAGAACTTTGTCGATCTGGCTACCGAAGGTTTCTACGACGGGCAGCGATTCGGCGAGGTGATTCCAGGCGCCTACGCCAAGGCGGGCGATCGTGATGGCAGCGGTGGGCCTGGCCACACGGTCCGCACGGAGATTCACTATGAAGCATTTCTGCGAGGAAGCCTGGCGATGGCGGAGAGCGAGAAAGACTCAGCAGGCAGCCAGTTCTTCATCTGCCTTTCGCCGCGGCCGCTGTGGGAAGGCCGCTACACAAACTTCGGACGACTTGTTTCGGGAGACGATCTACTGGACCGCATTACAACTGAAACGAGGATCTTGCGAATCATTGTTCCGTAGCGGTTAAGTCGGGCTGCTAGACCGCGTTGTCGCTTCGCCGCCCGCCCTGCGTGATCTGTAGCAGGACATTCAATTGCTGGCGTGCGATCCGCGCCCAGGGGCTTGTCGAATCCAATTGTAGATACTCGCGCCAGTGCTTGGCGGCCCGCATGGCCTCGCTACGTCTCTCAAAGACGAGGGCAAGATTGTAGTGCGCGTCGGCGTAGCTGGGCTGGAGCCGTAGGGCCAGCTTGTAGTGATTGATCGCTTCGTCGAAGCGGCTTAGTTCCTCGCAGATGTTACCGAGGTTGAAGTGCGCCAGCGGATAGTTCGGTGACGAGTTGAGCGCCTGCCGGTAGCAGCGCTCGGCCGGCTCGAGCTCGCCACGCCGGTAACGCAGCGTCCCGATATTCACCCACGCCCCGGCGGCGTCGGGATTGAGATCGAGCGCGTGCCGATAAGCCTCGATCGCCGCACCGTCGTCAGCGCCCTGCTCTTCCAGATCGAGTCCGCGGCGGAACCAGTACTCCGCCTCCTGCAGACGCTCGGCCATCGGCCTGCCGGCAGTGTGTGAAAGCGGCTCCACGGACCGGGGCGTCTCGAAATCGAGGAGCATCTGTCCGGTTAGCGCCTCCATCCGACCGTTCGGCAACTCAACAGCGACGCGGCGTCCTTCCGGTACGATCCTAAGTTGCGAAAGCGGACGCTCGATTCCCGGCAACTTCCGCGATAGCGACGACAGCGAGTCTTTGATACGGTTCGCGGGGACGCGGTCCTGCCGCAGGCGCTGCAATACTTTGAGCGCCACGAGGTCCGAGAAACCGAACTGATTGGGAGGTTCGTAGAGGCCATTACGCTCAAACGAGCGCAAGCGGTTCTCCCGGATCTTGAGGATCCGGCGTACTTGAGACCGCGAATAGGTACCCGAGGGTATTACCGCCACCACACGACAATTCTAACCCACCACGCATTTTTTCCGCACTTTTTTCGCACATGCACATTTCTTTGCCTCTCTGGAGGTAGTCTTCCCGGGCTATTGCTCGGACATGCTTTGCGGAATCTCGGCTGCGATGGTCCCCTGTGCATTGCCGTCATGTAGTATCGTGGAGGGCTCCGGGGGGTATCTTCGTTTGTCTTGCTTTCGTTTCGCGTTCAACCCAATTTGGCTTCAGGCCGCCATCGCGCTCTTGCTTCTCGGGGGGCCCGCATCCGCTCAGCGGTACGACCTGCTGATCAAGGGTGGCCATGTTATCGATCCCGGTAACGAGATCGACTCCGTGATGGACGTCGCGGTCTCGGGCGACAAGATTGCGCGCGTCGCCGAAGATATTCCGTCCGATCAAGCAAAGAAAACGATCGATGCCACCGGCCTCTACGTCACGCCGGGGCTGATCGATCTGCACGCTCACGTGTTCGGATACTCGGGCTGGCTCTGGCCCGATGACACACAGCTTCTTACGGGGACGACGACCGTCGTGGACTGCGGCGGCGCGGGCTGGCGGACGTTTGAAACCTTCAAGGAAACCGTCGTCGACCGTTCGAAGACGCGCGTCCTCTCATTCATCAACATCGTCGGCGCCGGCATGGTCGGCAGCGAGAGCGACATCGATGACATGGATCACGAGAAGCTCGCAGCCAAGATCAAGCAGTACCCCGGCCTGATCGTCGGCATCAAGTGTGCCCACTACGGCCGCAAGGACTACTACAACCTTGAGCAGGCAGTGAAGGCGGGCAACCTCGCCGGTGTGCCGATGATCGTCGACAATAGCATCCTCACCAATAACGACCGCGATACCGAGACCAAGCTACTGAAGTACTTCCGACCGGGCGACATCCACACGCACATGTTCAACGACCGCCACCTGGAGATCGTCAACCGCTTCACCGGCAAGGTACAGCCCTACATATACGAAGCGCGTAAGAAGGGCCGGCTCTTCGATGTCGGCCACGGCAACGGCAGCTTTGTGTGGCCCGCGGCGCACAAGGCGATGGAGCAGAAGTTCTATCCCGACACGATTAGCACCGATCTGCACAACTCCAGCATCTTCACGACCAAAGCCGATATGCCGAACGTCATGTCGAAGATGCTTGCCCTCGGCATGCCGCTCCAAGAGGTCATCTTCCGTTCGACTGCGCGGCCGGCGCAAGTCATCAACAAATACCCCGAGATCGGGACCATCGGCGAAGGCAAAGAAGCCGATATCGTGTTGCTCGAACTGGAGCAGGGCATCTTCGGGTACGGCGATGCCTGGAAGAAGAAGAAGCTGGCCGAGCAAAGGCTACGGGCTGTCCTCACCGTGCGGGCCGGCGAGTTGGTCTTCGACGAAAAGGGGCTCGGATTCCCCGAATGGGATACCGCCGGAGAGTACCAGAAGATCCCGTAGTGCACGGTATGCCGTACCCGCTCCGTCAGGGGCGTTCAAAACATCGAAGGTTAAGAAACATCATGCTGTCATCAAAGAAGTTCCTACTCATACTCTTTCTGGCTCTGACTCTGCCGCTCGCGGCGCAGGATACCGATGCCGCCGACACCACGATCTACGATCTGCTTCTCAAGAACGGCCACGTTATCGATCTTCAGAACAATCGCAACGGCCGTCTCGACATCGCGATCATCGGCGAGAAGATCCATGCAATCGGCGAGAACCTGCCGGCATCGCGCGCGAAGAAGGTCGTCGACCTCAGCGAGTACTACGTCACGCCGGGCCTGATCGACATCCACGCACACTTCGACCAGAAAGGCGCTTGGCTCAACCTCAATCCCGATCACAATACGCTTCGCTACGGCGTGACGACCGCCGTGGACGCAGGTAGCTCCGGCGCCAAAGGTTTCGAGAAGTTCAAAGAGGAAACGATCGACAAGGCGCGTGTCCGCTTGCTGGCGTTTCTGAACATTGTTGGCGCCGGCATGTACGGGAAGGGTGTGGAAAACGACGTTGCACAGATGGACGTTGACGCTGCCGTCGCCATGGTCAAGAAGCATCCGAACGACATTGTCGGCATCAAGACCGCCCATTACCAGCCGACTGATTGGGAAGCAGTCGACCGCGCCGTCAAAGCCGCCGAGATGAGCAACAGCGTGCTGATGGTTGACTTCCACCCGAAAGAAGGACGCGGCTACGAGGATCTAATCCTCAAGCACATGAAGCCCGGCAACATCCACACCCATTTCTACGGACGCCTCACGCCGCAACTCGACGAGAACAAGAAAGTCCAGGACTACATGTGGAAAGCCCGCGAGCGCGGCATCCTGTTCGATGTCGGCCACGGCTCAGGCAGTTTTTGGTTCCGCATCGCGGTACCCGCGATTAAACAGGGCTTTCTGCCGGACACGATCTCGACCGACATCCACAAGAACAGCATCATGTTGCCGCGCGCTCACCTGAACAACGTCATGTCAAAGTTCCTCAACATCGGTCTGAGCTTTGAGCAGGTCATCGAGCGAGTTACCGTCAATCCGGCGAAAGCGATCCGTCGCGCCGATCTCGGCAGGCTCGACGAAGGCGGTATCGCTGACATCGCTGTCCTCAAGATCGAAGAAGGCGAGTTCGCATTCCTCGATTCCGGTCACGGCAAGCTGACCGCGGATAAGAACATCCGCTGCATGATGACCATCCGCAAAGGCGGCATCATCTGGGACGCCGAGGGCATCAGCATGCCCGATTGGAGCACGGCCGGCCCTTACAGCAACTTCCGCTAGGAGGCCAGAGATGTCTGTGCAACTCGCGGCCTTCCTGCTCAGCCTGGTCATCGCTTCCCCCGTCCTGGGGCAGCAGTATGACTACATCCTCAAAGGCGGTCACGTCATCGACGCCGCGAACAAGGTTGATGGCGTGATGGATGTCGCCGTCTCCGGTGACAAGATCGCTCGCGTCGCTGACGGCATTCCCGCCGATCAAGCCAAGCGAAACATCGACGTGAGCGGCTACTACGTCACGCCGGGGCTCATCGACCTGCATGCGCACGTCTTCGGCTATCCCGGCGCCCTCTGGCCTGACGACACACAGCTCACCACGGGAACCACAACAGTGGTTGACTGCGGCGGTTCCGGCTGGCGCACGTTTGACGAATTCAAAGAGACCGTCATCGACCGCACTCGCACGCGTGTCTTCTCGTTCATCAACATCGTCGGCAAGGGCATGGTCGGATCCGAGGCAGAGAACGATACGAGCGACATGGAGCCCGAGAAGACCGCCGCCAAGATGGCCGAATACCCCAATCTCATCGTCGGCATCAAGACCGCCCACTACGCCCGCAAAGGCTACACAGCTCTCGAGCGCGCCGTCGAAGCCGGACGCCTCTCTGACAAGCCGGTCATCATCGATATGCGGATCCTCACCGGATACGACCGCACCATGGAACGGATCTTCGAGATCATGCGACCCGGCGATTTGCGGACGCACTCCTATAGCGACCACCAGGTCGAGATTCTCAACCGTGTCACCCGCAAGGTGCAGCCCTTCACGCGAGAGGCGCGCAAGCGGGGCTTGCTGTTTGATGTCGGTCATGGAAACGGCAGCTTCGTCTTCCCGGTCGCCGCCGACGCCATGAAAGACGACTTCCCTCCCGACACCATCAGCACCGACCTGCACCGCGGGAGCATTTTCACCACCAAGGCTGACATGCCGAACGTCATCTCGAAATTCATGCACTTCGGCATGACGCTATCTAACGCGATTGAGAAGTCGACTGTGCGGCCTGCGAAGGTCATCAACAAGTTCCCGGAACTCGGCACACTCGGCGAAGGCCGCGTCGCCGACATCGCTGTCTTCAAGATTCGCAAAGGCGTCTTCGGATTCGCGGATGCGCCGCAGCGTCGGCTGATGGCAAACAAGAAGCTCGAAGCTATACTCACCATCCGCGCCGGCAAGCTCGTCTTCGATCAGAACGGCCTCGCTTTCCCCGAATGGGAAACAGCGGGTGACTACCGGAGGATCCCCACCCCATGAAGTTCGCGCGTTTGTGGACTCTGGCTCTTATCTGCGCCTCAACCACCCTCGCTCAGCCCTACGACATCCTTCTCAAGGGCGGTCACGTCATCGACCTGGCCAACGAGATTGATCGCGTCATGGACGTAGCCGTCTCCGGCGAAACCATCACCCGCGTCGCCGAGAATATCCCCCCTGAACAGGCAAAGAAAACCATTGCTGCAACCGGCTACTACGTCACGCCGGGACTCGTCGACATTCACGTACACGTCTTTGGCTACCAGGGATGGATCTGGCCCGACGACACCCATCTCACCCAAGGCGTAACCACCGTCGCCGATTGCGGCGGGTCCGGTTGGCGGACGTTCGATGAGTTCAAGGAAAAGGTCATCGACCGCGCCAAGACCCGCGTTTATGCCTTCATCAACATCGTCGGCAAAGGCATGGTCGGGTCGCGGGCCGAGAACGACACGACCGACATGGATGCGGACAGGACCGCTGAAAAAATCGAACAGTACCCCGACGTGATCGTTGGCATCAAGACAGCGCACTTCGCCCGCAAGGGCTATCTGCCGCTTGAGCGCGCGGTCGAGGCAGGCATGCGCACCAACACGCCGGTCATCGTCGACATGCAGGTCCTCACTCACCAAGAGCGAGACACAAGAACGAAGCTCCTCAAGATTCTCCGGCCTGGCGACATTCACACCCACATGAACAGCGACCGGCAGCTTGAGATGGTCAACCGCGCTACCCGCGAGATGCAGCCCTGGATGTGGGAAGCGCGCGAACGCGGCATCATCTTCGACGTCGGCCACGGCGCAGGGGCATTCATCTTCCCCACGGCCCACGACTCCATGCGGCACGGCTTCCCGCCCGATACGCTCAGCAGCGATCTACACAACGCCAGCATCGTGAAGACGAAGCCCGCCATGCCGAACGTCATCTCGAAGTTCATGCACTTCGGCATGAGCTTCCAGGACGCGATCTACCAATCAACCGTCCGCCCGGCACAAGCGATCAAGAGATTCCCCGAGGTCGGTACGCTCAGCGAAGGTAAGAGCGCCGATATCGCCGTACTACAGGTTCGCCATGGTGTCTTCGGTTTCAACGATGCCAACCTCCGCCGCATGGTCAGCACCAAGAAAGTCGAAGCCGTTCTCACCCTCCGCGCCGGCGAGCTGGTCTTCGATGCCCACGGCTTGGCGTTCCCCGAATGGGACACGGCGGGCGACTACGATCGAATTCCGTGAGTAGTGGGAGAAGAAGTAGTAGTAGCGTGGCGTAATGCCGAGCGATCCCCCCATCCGCCTATCGGATGTTACCTACGAAGTAGGTAGTGCCACCCTCGTAAGAGATCTCAGCTTCGAGGTCGGCGTCGCCGAAACCGTGGTCCTGGTGGGTCGTAGCGGCTCGGGCAAGACGACCGCCTTACGACTCATCAACCACCTGCTGATGCCGACGCGCGGCGAAGTGGTCGTGAAGGGGCGCCGCACCACCGATTGGGATCCGATCCAGCTTCGCCGGCGAATCGGCTACGTGATCCAGGAGGTCGGTCTATTTCCGCACTTCACGGTGGCGCGCAATATTTCGCTCGTGCCGACGCTCGAGGGCTGGGCAGCGGAGCGCGTCGAAGCGAGAACCAAAGAACTGCTCGACAAGGTCGGCCTGCCTGCCGATGTGCTGTCGCGCTATCCCGACCAGCTTTCCGGCGGGCAGCGGCAGCGTGTCGGGGTCGCCCGCGCCCTGGCCGCCGACCCGCCGATCCTGCTGATGGACGAGCCCTTCGGTGCACTCGATCCGATCACGCGGGCGGACATCCAGCGAGAGTTTTTGGCGGTGCAGGAAACGTTAGGCAAATCCATCCTTTTCGTGACCCACGATCTGCGCGAGGCACTGTTGCTGGGTAACCACATTGGCCTCATGGATCAAGGCCGCCTAATTTGGATGGGGACGCCTGACGAATTCCGAGAGAGCCCCGACCCACACATTTCCGACTTCCGGGAGAGCCTTGCATGACCTTCTCCGAGATTCTCAATCAATATCAACCACAACTGATCGCCCGCATCGGTGAACATTTCTGGCTCGTAGGCGTCGCGATGCTCATCGCGGCAAGCATCGCGATCCCGACAGGAATCCTGCTCACCAGGCGGCCGAACATGCAGCGCTGGGTGCTGGGCTTCACGAATACGGTGCAGACGATCCCGAGTTTGGCGCTGTTCGGATTCCTAATCCCGATGCCGTTCATCGGGGGCATCGGGCCGCGCTCGGCGATCGTAGCGCTCGTGCTTTACGCGCTACTGCCGATGGTGCGGAACACCTACACGGGGATCAAACAGGTCGACCCGGCGGTCCGCGAGGCGGCGCTGGCAATGGGGATGACGGACCGACAGATCCTACGGATGGTCGAGTTGCCGTTGGCGGCGCCCACGATCATGGCCGGGCTGCGGGTCGCGACGGTAACGGCGGTCGGAGTGGCAACGGTCGCGACGCTGATCGGGGCCGGAGGACTCGGCGACTTCATCTATCGCGGGCTGCAAACGGTGAACTCGAACCTGCTTTTGCTCGGGGCGGTCCCAGCGGCGCTGATGGCGTTAGGAGCCGATTTCGGACTGGGTTTGATCGAGAAGAGGCTTGTTCGGGGATAGGCTCGCAACCGCGGTCGTGTTCCTTGCGAACACTCTCCCCAGGGCTTAGGTCGGCTCCGTTAAACCAACGGGAAGAGCCAGCTTCCGAGTAGCGTGATGGTAAAGCCGGTTCCGCCGAGGACGATGAGGAGCGCGGCCTTAGTTTGCAGCGTTTCGATCTCGGTGAGTCCCGTCATGGTGCGGAAGACCCAGAAGCCGCTATCGTTCATCCAGGTGCCAATGAGGGCGCCACTGCCGATCGACATCAATACGTAGACCGGGTGGTAGGCCAGGTCCGCGACACCAAGCAACGGGGCCATGATGGCGGACGCGGTAATCATGGCGACGGTACCTGAGCCCTGCGCGACCTTGACGAGCATCGCGAGCAGGAAGCCGAGTAGCATGAGCGACATACCGAGCTCGCCGGCCCATTTACCGAGTACGTCGCCGACACCGGCGCGCACGAGCATACCCCCGAACGCGCCGCCGCCCGCGGTGATCAAGATGATGACCCCGGCGCTCTTGATGGCTTCCTCGACGGGGACGGCCAACTCCTTGAGGGACATCTTGCTCTGACGCGCTAGGACCCACAAACCAACGACCGCTCCAGCGAGCAATGCGAAACTCGGGTTTCCAAGAAAAGCGGTGAGGCGGGCGATGTCGGTGTCTTTGTAGATAGTATTCGCGACGGTGTTCCCCGCGATGAATACGACGGGCAAAAGGATGGGCGACATCGACACCCAGAAGGCCGGCAGTTCGTCCTCGGGACGGGTGGCGATCTTGCTGAGGTCGTCGAGTGATAGCCCGGGGGCCTCGCGGATCGGGATGTCGAGCCTGCGGTCGATCCAGATCGCATAGAGCCAGCCGCAGAGTGAAGCGGGCAGGGCCACACAGAGGCCGACGAGGATGACGATCCCGACGTCGACGCTGAGAGTGGAGGCCATCACGAGCGGTCCGGGGGTGGGCGGCACGAAGACGTGCGTGGCCGATCCGCCGGCGGAGATGGCGAGGACGTAGAGGACATAGTTGCGTCCGCCCATGCGGACGCTCATGGCGCGCGCGAGTGGTACCAGCAGGTAGAAAACGGTGTCCGAAAAAACGGGCACCGACAGAACGTAACCGCTCGCGACCAGAGAGAGTGACGAGCGGGCTTCCCCTAACCAGGCAACAAAGCGTCGTGTGATGCGGTCGGCCGCGCCGCTTTCCATCAAGCACTGCCCGACGATGGCGGCCATGGCGATGGCGATTCCGATGCGCCCAACGACTCCCCCAAAACGCTTACCGACGGCGGGGATAACTTCGATGAGGGCGACGTCCGGCGAGAGCAGTCCGATGAGAATGGCGGACGAAATGAGCGCCACAAACGCATTCACCCTGAGCCGGATGATCAGTACGAACACCGCGGCGACGGCGACAAGAAGAATCAGGATGGGATGCATCAGGGCTGGCCCGGCAGAGGCAAAGGGTCCATGATACAACGGCGGGGGCGAGTGTGCTCAGCCCCTACGTGTTCTAGCGCAGCAAGTCTTCCAGTTGGATGCGTTCGTCGGTTTTCTCGTCGCGGTATTTGACGATGACGGGCGTGTAGAGCGAAAGATTCCACTCTTTGCCAATGCCCTTGGCAATGGGGCGGCTGCCGGCGACGACCACGGCCCCTTCGGGGATGACAAGCGGCGTGTCACCTTCGGAGCGATGCACTGTTTCGTTCACGATGTCGTAGACGGGGGTTGACCGCGTAAGGATCGTGCCGGAGCCGAGGACGGCGCCCTTCTTTATGATCGTACCTTCGTAGATGCCGCAGTTGCCGCCGACGAGGACACCGTCTTCGATGATGACGGGGAGCGCACCGACCGGCTCGAGCACGCCGCCGACCTGCGCCGCCGCGCTGACGTGGCAGTTCTTGCCTACTTGCGCGCAACTCCCGATGAGGGCGTGCGAATCGACCATCGTGCCGTCGTCGACGTAAGCCCCGACGTTGATGTACATCGGTGGCATACACGTCACACTGGTGCCGATGTAGCAGCCGTCTCGGACACTGGAGCCTCCCGGAACGATGCGGACGCTGCTTGACAGATCGAAACTGCGGAGCGGGTAGGTCGATTTGTCGAAGAAGGCAAAGCGCTCATCGCCGGCGGACATATCGACGGTCTTGCCCATCCGGAAGCCAACGAGAATGCCGCGCTTCACCCACGGGTTCACCTTCCAGCCGAGGGCGGACTCGGGGGCGGGTTCCGCGGCGCGAGCTGTGCCCGCGTTCAGGGCCTTCTTGAATTCCTGGAAGGCCTCCATGTCGCCGTGGTCGTAGCTCTCGGGATTCTTTTCGAAGAGTTGATCGATGGTTTGTTCGAGCATGATGAGTGAAGGGAAGTGCGTACGCGCGGCGCTGGGCTGTTCGCCTCGCCCTGGGGGGAATAGATCCCGTTAGTCCGCCGAGGCGGCCATTTGTACCAAGCCGACGCCGGCCAGGACTCTCTCGATCTCGGCCTTGCTTTCGTTTCGAGGCGGCACGATCGGCAGGCGGTAGTTCGGCTGAATCCGTCCCATTGTGGATAGCGCCCACTTTACGGGGCCCGGACTGGCCTCGATGAAGTTGACACTCATGAGGGCGTGGTAGCGGCGATGGATCTCCCGCGCTTTCGCGAAGTCTCCTTCGGCGCACGCGTCGCAGAGTTGAGACATCTCGGCCGGAATCTCATTCGAGACGACGGAGATGATCCCCGTCCCGCCGAGGGCCATCAAGGGGAGCGTGACCGAGTCGTCGCCGGAAAGAACGGAGAAGGGTTTTGGGACGAGTTGGAAAACCTCGGCCATCTGCCCGATGTCGCCGGAGGCTTCTTTCACGCCGACAACATTGTCGATCGAGGCCAGCCGCGCCAAGGTTTGTGCCGTGACGTTCGAAGCAGTGCGGCTGGGAACATTGTAGACAACGATCGGCAGGCGGGTCGCTTCCGAGATCGCCGCGTAATGCGCGTACAGGCCTTCAGGTGTGGGCTTGTTGTAATAGGGTGTGACGGAGAGCAAGCCGTCCACTTCCATGCTTTCAAGTTCGCCGGCCAGGGCGGCGACTTCGGCGGTATTGTAACCTCCGCAGCCGGCCAGGATAGGCACCTTGCCCTTCGCTTCTTCGAGAGTCATTTCGACGACACGGAGATGCTCGCGCTTCGAAAGTGTGGGGCTCTCGCCGGTGGTGCCGCAGGGCACCAGGAAGTGAATACCACTTTCCAACTGCCAGCGAACGAGTGAGCGGAAGGCTCCCTCGTCGAGAGGCCCGTCCGAGCAAAACGGTGTAACAAGTGCGGTACCGCAACCAGTGAACATGATCACCTCCCGAGACACCTCAGCCCGCCGACGGGGCTCCCTCCATCTGGTCCCAGACAGTAGAGAACTCGTAGAGGCCCTTGCGGCCGATGACCCAGCGGGCCGCGCGTAAGGCGCCACGGGCGAATCCCTCGCGGCTGCGCGCGGTGTGGATGAGCTGGATCGTGTCGGCTTCTGAGTCGAAACCGACTTGGTGGCTGCCGGGAACGGACCCAGCGCGATTGCTGGCCTGATCGATGTTGCGGGAATAGCCTGCTTCCCGCATCTTTTCAACCAGGCGGAGCAACGTACCGGACGGGGCGTCTTTCTTCATCTTGTGATGGATTTCGTAAGCCCAGGCGTCGTAGTCGGCTTCGTTCGCCAAAACGGCCGCCGCCTCTTGCACGATGCGGTAGAAAACCTGCACGCCGACCGAGAAGTTCGCGCCGTGGACAAGGCCGATATTATCACGCTCGACCGCGGCCTGGACGCGCGCGAGTTGGTCGAGCCAGCCGGTGGTTCCAATCACGACGTTGACACCCACGGAAGCGAGCTTCTCCGCGTTATCGGCTACGACCGGCGGGATCGAGAAGTCGATCGCGACGTCGATACCGTCGAAGTTTTCCGCAGTGACGCCCGCACCGTCAATGTTGTTGAACTCGTCGAGCTTGAGGCCGACCTCGAAACCCAACTCGGGCGCGAGGTTTTCGAGCATGCGGCCCATCTTTCCGTAGCCGACGAGGGCCAAGCGGCGGGTTGTTTCTTGGCTGGACATGTCTAACGAGTCGTCGGGAGGGCGTGGCCGCCCGGAAAGCGCTTAGGCGAAGACTTGCTCGTTCACTTCCGAGAAGAACGTCGTGTGCAACGCCTCGACAGTGGCCCGAAGATCCTTCTCGTCGACAACCAAACTTACGTTAAGCCGTGACGCGCCCTGAGAGATCATTCGTATATTGATGTTCTTAAGGGCTTGGAAGACCCGGGCCGCAATCCCCGGAGTATAGCGGATGTTGTCGCCCACGACGCATACGATGCTCTGACCCGCTACGGATGTCACTTCGGCAAACTGCTCGAGTTCCTGAACGATGGCGGAGAAGCGGCTCGTATCGTCGATCGTCAGCGAAACGCTGACCTCGGACGTGGTCACCATGTCGACCGAAGTTTCATGCTTATCGAACACTTCGAAGATCCTCTTGAGGAACCCGTGGGCCATCAACATGCGGGTCGAGTGCACCTCGACGACCGTAATGTTTTCCTTGTAAGCCACTGACTTCACGATCGACTGCCCCGCCGCGTGCTCCGAAACGATGAGCGTGCCTTCGACATCGGGCTTGCGGGAGTTCAGTACGCGAATCGGGATATTGCTCTTCACGGCGGGAAGCATTGTGCTGGGATGGAGCACCCTGGCTCCGAAATAGGCAAGTTCGGCAGCTTCGGCGAATGACATCACGCGGATACGCCGGGCAGAGGATAGCAGGGTGGGATCGGCAGTGAGCACGCCGTCGACGTCGGTCCAGATTTGAATCTCGTCCGCCGCCAAGCCGGCCCCGATGATCGAAGCGGTGAAATCCGAGCCTCCGCGACCGAGGGTGGAAGTGATGCCGTCTTTCGTGGAGGCGATGAAGCCGCCCATCACTACGACCTTGCCGGCGTCGTTGAGCGGCCGAACCTTTTGGTTGAGCCGCTCGTTGGTCTCGTCGAAGAGCGGAACGGCTTCGCTGAAGCGGCTGTCGGTGACAATGACGTCGCGAGAGTCTACGTGCTCGGCCGCCAGACCGTGAGCCCGCAGCGCTTCGGTGATGACGACGCTCGACAAACGTTCGCCGTAGCTCGACAGAGCGTCTACCGAGCGTGCACTCAGCTCGCCCAGGATGGAGAGGCCGCGAACTAACTCAGCGAGTTCCTGAAAGTGCTCATCAAGATGCTTTTCAATGACGGGTTCGGCTTGTGGGCTGACGACGCTTCCGGCCTCAATGGCGTGGAATTCCCGCACGCTGTCGAGCTTCGCGAGTGCGCCGTCGATATCTCCGACCACGGCGGTACGGCCGACTTCGAGAAGGCGGTCGGTTGTCTTTCCCATGGCGGAAACGACAACGAGTGGATGCCGGTCCGCGCGCGCGGCGACAATGCCGGCGACTCGCTTGACCGCCTCGGCGCTCTCGATAGAGCTACCGCCGAATTTCATGACAATCATGAGTTGAGCACTCTGGCCCGGCAGAATCGGGGCCAAGCTTTGAGTTTAGCGCCTTGAAGAGGTTGTAACGGCCCAATGGGTAGGCCCTCCAAGGGTCTACTTCTCAGTTACTTCGCGAATGACGCGGAGTAGATTCAAACCGAGGATCTTGCGGATGCGCTCGTCACTGTAACCGAGACGTTGCAGGGCCTTGGTCATTTCCGGGTAGTCACTGATGTCTTTGATTTCGCGCGGCAGTGGGGGGCCGCCGTCGAAGTCGGAGCCGAGACCGACGTGATCCTCGCCGACGAGTTGCACGCCGTAGTCGACGACCTGGGCAAGCTGATCAGCGCCCATCCAGTACTCGTCGGGCATGGTTCCCTTGAAAACGAACGGAAGGCTCGCCCGTTGCCCGGCGTCGATCTCCTCAATGGTCTTATCGGCATGCCGACTGAGCTTCGTTGAAATGTCGGCAACGATGGGAACGCCCTTGTGTTTCCATTCGAAGTATTCCGGATTATTGAACGTGCTGCCCCACTGGATCGAGATGACGCCGCCTTTCGCCGCGACGGCTTTCGCGGCTTCGTCGCTAATGCAGCGAGGGATGTTTACGAAGTGGCGGAAGCCGCCGTGCGTGTAGATGACCGGGTCTTCGCTGAGCGCAACCGTCTGCTGAATCGTCTCTTCGGAGGAGTGCGCCACGTTGATGATCATGCCGAACCGATTGGCTTCCTTAACCACGGCGCGGCCTTGATCGTTGAGGCCGCCCCATTTGCTGACGTCGCAGCACGAGTCGACGATATTGCTGGTGAAGTTGTGGGCGGTGAGTTGAAACGACCGCAATCCGAGGCGGTAGAGGCCGGCGAGGACCAAGAGGTCGCCATCGAGATCAAAGGGGCCCTCGAGGTCCATGAACGCGGCCACTTTGCCCTCAGCATTAATGCGCTCGATGTCGGATGCGGTCAGGGCCAACTCGATCCTGTCGTTGTTCTTCTCGATTTGCTGCCGGGCCAACTCGACGACCCGCAGCGTGTTCTTCACTTCGTGACGATTCGGGTAGTAGGGCTCCGGAGTGTAGACGGAGAAGAACATCGCGTTGACGCCACCCTCGATGGTGCGCGGAAGGTCTACGTGGCCGTCTTCGTAGCGGTCTCCGAAATCCGAGCCTTCCAGAAGCTGGCGACTCATGACGTGGACGTGGGAGTCCATCACGAAGGAGTCAGTGTGAAGATCACCCGTGAGTTCGGCCGCCGCCTTCGTGGCTTCGGGCTCTCCGCCGGTGTCGCTTCCGGGTGAGCAAGACAGTAAGAGGAGCAGGGACAGGCCGATCGAGGCGGTGAATACGTTGCGCATGTCGAATGATGGTATCAGACCTCGTGAGTGGGCTCGACCCGAACAGAACCGACCTAGACTGTAGGATTAACCATGCCTCAATCACGCTCATCGGATAGCTGGGACGCCGCACTCTACGCGGAAACGGCTCGCTACGTCACCGACCACGGAAACATCATTTTCGGCTGGTTGTCACCTCAGCCGGGTGAGCGGATACTCGACCTAGGTTGCGGCGACGGCGTGCTGACCGAAAAGATCCGTAACACTGGAACCACCGTCGTCGGTGTGGACAGCAACAGGGAGATGGTCGGAGCGGCTCGCGGAAGAGGACTGGATGCGCGGGTCGTCCGGGCCGAGGAGATGGGCTTCGTCGAGGAATTCGATGCAGTGTTCTCGAACGCCACGTTGCATTGGGTCTTGCGCGCTGACAAGGCGGTGACAGGCGTGCGGCAAGCGCTGCGTCCCGACGGACGATTTGTGGCAGAGTTCGGCGGGGCGGGCAACGTCTCGGCTATCGTGGAGGCTCTGACCCAGGTACTGAAGCGCAAAGGCGTTGAGTTCGCGGATGTGTCGCCCTGGTATTTCCCGACGGCCGAAGAGTACTCGGCTCTGCTGGAGGCACACGGGTTTCAGGTGAGGCGGGTAGAGCTGATCCCGCGGACGACTCCGCTGCCGGGTGATGTTGCCGATTGGTTGCGCAACTTCGCCGTCAGTGTGCTCGGGCACTTGTCGGAAGAGGGCCGGGAGGCCGCCATCGACGATACCCGTGAACTGCTCAAGCCGCGCCGGCGGGACGACAAAGGCGCTTGGTCAGTTGACTATGTGCGGCTGCGCGTTGAGGCGACGCGGCGGGACTAAGGGCCGATCAACTTCCCTAAATCCCGGCGGCTTACGCTGTCCTGTACTTGTCGATCGCGTCTTCGTCGAGACTCACACCTAGACCGGGCTTCGCGGGAACCGTATAGAAGCCGCCTTCCATAGTGAACGGCTCTTTCATCAGATCGTCGACCAGTACATGGGTGATGCTGATCGTGTACTCGATACCTGGAAACGCGGCTGCTTGATGAGCCTGGAAGACCTGATTGATGCCGTCTTCGATGCTGTGCTCGACCCAGAGGGGCATCTTCGTGACTTCAGCCATGAGGGCCCGCTGGATGAGTGTCTTTCCGAGCGGTCCGCCGATGACGAAGGTGTCGAGAAGAGCTTCGCGAACGTACGGCATCGGATCGGGGGTCATGTGCTCGCTCATCTGCAGGGGTACTTTGCCTTTTAGAGCCCGGTAACCGGCGATGCCCGGACGCTTGATCGGTGACTCGATCGCGAAGTAGTTGTTGAACTTAGCAAGTTGATCGCAGAAGTCGATCGTGCGGCTGACCGAACCCCACCACGCATTGGCGTCCGCCCAGACGCGCATATCGGAGCCAATGACGTCGCAAATCGCGGCCGCCTGTTCGATCGGGTCCTGCCAGGGGCGCGCCTTGACTTTGTGAACTTTGTATCCGAGATCGTAGCCGCGCTTCGCCTCCTGGGCCATTAATGCGGGTGGGTAACACTGACTCCACCAGGTCTGCACAATCTTCGGCTTCGGGTTCGTCGCGAAAAGCCGCGAGACGGGCAGCCCCGCCGATTGGCCTACGAGGTCGTAGATGGCCACCAGAAGGCCGCCGATCGAATCGTCATGCAGGTATTCCCAGGGCGAATGGCCGACCATGCGCTTGAGCGTCGACTCGACTCGTCCCGCGGGACGCATCATCGCATTACAGATCCCCGTTAGCCCGTCATCAGTGTGGATCTTGACGATCGTGGGGTCAAACGATGTCTGATCGCGGTTCTGGAGGGCGAAACTGTTCGTTAACGCTTCGCGGACCGGCTCGTAGTACTCCAACCGAGTGGGGATAATTTCGAATCGGCTAATCCGAGATGTAAGCGAGGACTTCGGCGCGGCGGCTGATGCGGCTAACAGCGGCTGGGCCGCTGATGCACCCACACCAAGGGCAGCGAGTGATCTGAGGACTTGACGGCGATCTGGGTTTGACATGCTGGTGTCTCGATAGGCTGGAATACGATTGAGCGAGGAACGTCCGTTGCTCAATCAGCCATCGACTATAACACCAAGATTACGCTAGCGCTGGTCTCAAGGATGTACGGCCGCCGGATCACGGTTACGAGACCTGTGACAGGTCGAGGGCTTCGGCGACGGTAGCATCTTCGTGGACCATCGCGCAGACCGTTCGGAGAGCTTCGGCGGGATCCGAATGTTGCCAAATGCGGCGTCCGAACACAACGCCGGACGCACCTGCTTCGAGAGCGGCGTCAACCAAGTTCAATGTCTCCGGCAGGCCGAGTTGCCGATTGGGACCACCGGCTACAAGTACCGGACAGCCCGTGGTGTGTACGACTTCCCGAAACCGTTCTGTGTTGCCCGAGTAACGGGTTTTGACCGCGTCCGCGCCCATTTCGACACCGATCCGGCAAGCTAGGGCTACCTCTTAATCCATATTGGGGGAGAGATCCGTGTTCGCGGAGCCGGAGAAGTCGAGGTGATTGTCGAGCATTTTCCAACTCAGCATTTCGGCGATCACCGGCACACCGAAGTGTCGACCAGCCGCGGCCACTTCACCTAGTTTCTGGAACTCCTCGTTCTCGTACGGTGAGCCGACGACAGCGTTCACAATCACCCCATTGACGCCCAAACCGGTGGCGTGCTCCACGGAGCAAAACAGTCGCATCGGACCCGCGCCTTGGATGGAAACACAACCGTCGATACGCAATAGAATCGCCAGGGAGCCCACGGAATCCATCACTTGCTCGAGAATGCCAGGCGCAACTAGGATACCATCAGCGCCAGCCTGGTCCGCCAACTTCGCAGCTACTCTCCAAGGCCTTGTTCGAGCGGCAACGTTACGGGTTGATCGACGAGAAAACCGAGGCCCTCCATCTTCCGCACGGCCTGGCGCAGTGCGCCCTCTTCGGTGGGTTCGATGGTGATAACGAAGGGCAGATCTGCTTTGTTGTGACTTGGCTCTTGGAGGACTGCGTCCAGGCTGATGCCGGCGTCAGCCAGAATCGACGCCAGGCTCGCAATAATACCCGGCTGATCCTTGACGCGGAACCGCAGGTAATGGGCCCGGACTTGGCTCTCAATGGGCACCGCCGCATGCGCTTCGAGGTCAGGATGCGCGAACGGCGAGACTCGCTCGGGGCTGCCGTTGACAATCTCACGAGCGACACGCATCAGATCGCTGACGACGGCTACTCCGGTGGGCGTCGGCCCCGCTCCACGACCGTAGTAGAACGTATCCTCCCCATGCACGCCCCGAACCCAAATCGCGTTATAAGACCCCTGGACGTGCGCCAGGATCGTGTCGCGGGGAATGAGTGCCGGACGGACGGAAAGCAGTAGCCCGCGGTCGGTCTGTTCGGCGGCGGCCACAAGCCGGACCGTCTGCCCAAGCCGCGCCGCATAGGCGAAATCGATATCCCGAATGCGCCGGATGCCCTCACGATGAATGTCGGAAGGGGTGATCTTGACGCCGAACGCGAGCGCGGCGAGAATGGCCAGCTTCGATTGGGCGTCATAGCCATCGACATCGGCCGTGGGATCGGCCTCGGCATAGCCCAAATCCTGCGCTTCCTTGAGCACGGTCTCGAGCGAGTCGCCACGCTTCTCCATTTCGGTCAGGATGAAGTTCGACGTCCCGTTGAGGATGCCCATCAGCGCGGCAACGCGGTCGCCCGAGATACCCTCACGCAACACCGAATGGATTGGGATGCCACCCGCGACACTCGCTTCCATCGCCAGGCAAACACGCGCGTCGATGGCCTTCTCCCAGATCTCGGCGCCCCGGTCGGCCATCAATTCTTTGTTCGCGGTGACGAACGATTTCCCAGCGGCAATCGTCGACTCGATGATTTGAGCGGCTGCTTCGGTGCCTCCCACGAGTTCGGCGACGATATGCACCTCGGGATGATTAGCGGCTTCCTTCCAGTCCGCCGTTCGAAGGGCATCGGGGAAGAGTTGAGCTTCTTCGGGGGGGCTGGTCAGAACTGATCGTGAGCAGACGGCCTTAACGACCAAAGGGAAACCAAGCTTGCGCTCGATCAGCGCGGCGTTGTCATGGAGAATGCGGAGCGTTCCCCGTCCGACGTTACCGAGACCGACGATACCTAGATGGATAGGGGGCATAACGAGGACTCATTATAGGAAGCTACAGGCCACTACCCGTTGTGACTCGGCCGGTAGGTGGAGACACCTCGACGCGGCGCGAACGTCCTCCGGGCCCCTCGGGGTTGCGCTCATCCAGATCGAAGTCGGGTTTGGTGGCTTCGTACGCCCGGTTGTCGGGTTTATCCACAAAGGAACGGAAGAGCGGCGTGGCGGCAGCGTCGAACTGCGTCATGGGGCGTAGCCCGAGGATCAGTTCGATGGTGCGGAGTACCGACGTTGAGGAATAGAACGTGCTGTCGATCGTTCCGCGGCGAGCGTGGGGACTCACGACCAAGGCCGGGGCGCGGTGGGCGTTTACGTGGTCAGCACCATCCTGCGCGTCGTCCTCGACGATGAAGATGGCGGTAGATTTCCAGGCGTCACTCTTGCTGACCCCCTCGACCAACTGGCCAAGGCTGTAATCGTGCTCGGCGAACATAGCACGGGCCGTGCGCTTGCCGGGCTCGCGGCCGGCAGTGTGATCGCCGGGAAGACGAATCAAAAGGAGTCTCGGCAACTGGCCGGCTGCTGTCAACCGACTAAAGTCACTGAGAAAAGCGTCCACTCGTTCGCTATCGGCAATGTCCAGATCGAAGGGTGAATAATCAGCGGCACTCTGTTCCGCCAGTCTTGGATCGGTGAAGCGAACGCCGTTATCCCCTTCACGGCTCGTCCACATCCCATAGTTGCGAACGGACAGGCCGGCTCCGAGAGCGTTGGTCCAGAGATAGCCCGCCGGCGGTACAGCGGCAGGTTCATCCCCCTCGAAGTCATAGACCTTGCGCCGCCGCGAATAATAGCCGGGCCAGAGTTTCTCGACATAATCGTTGGCGAGGGCGCCGGTTGACCAGTTCTGGCCATCCGCGCTGACAGATCCATTGGTATAGAAGTTGTCAAGCAGGACGAACTCGCGCGCCAGCTTGTGGTGGTTAGGCGCGATCTGTTCGTTGAACACGACCAATTTTAGATCACCGTTGGCGCCGTCGAAGTCGCCGAAGATCTGATCGAACGAACGGTTCTCTTTGACGACGTAGATCACGTGCCGGATCGGCGAGGGCTCGCCGGGGCGATTGGGGATGGGGTTGCCTTTCGGAATGCCGGCGTCGAAAAGAAGATTGTCGGAGTACGGCGTATTGGCGATCACACGGGATGTCGTCAATTGGAAGAGCTCGGTATTCAAAGCGCGCACTACCCCGAGTGATCCAGTTTCATGAGCCGCGACATAGTCGCTTCGTTTACCGCGTCGGGTCGGGTCGGGGCCCTGGGGATTGGGCCGGGAGCCGTTGCCCTTACCGCTGAGATAGGCGACGTTTCCGTTCGGCAACTCGGTAACTGCCGTGGGAAACCAACCCGTAGGAATACCACCGAGCAGCTCGGCCCTTCCGGCTGAAACGTCCGCGACAACGATCGAGTTATTCCCTGAGGCAACCATGTACACACGAGTACCCTCGTTGCTGAGCGCGAGCGCCGTCGGTAGCGATCCGAGTGGCGCGTTCGCCGTGGGCGAGATGGTGATCTGTTCCAGAGGAGTAAAACGATTTCCTTCGGTGACACCGAATACGCTCACCGCGTTAGTGTGGGCGGAGGCGACGAAGAGTCTCGCCGCAAGAGGCGGTTCGTCATCGGGCTGTTCGATCTTAGCTTTGCTGAGCACCAAGTCGGTTGGGTGCGGCCCGACACTAATGTTTTCGATCCGCTGGCGGTCGGAGAGACGATAGAAGCCGACAGAGGCTTCCGCCCAGTGGCTGACGAAGAGTGTCTCGCCATCATCGTTTGGCAGAATCCGGTAAGGTCGGCGACCCGTTGCGATCTCACCAACCACGAACCCGGTTTGGGTGTTCATGATGGTCACGGTATCGCGGAAAAGGTTCGCCGCGAAAAGCAATCGACCATCCCGTGATAGCGCTACATCGCCGACGAGATCAGTATCACGAAGGGCGGCAGCAGATACGACAGGAAACGCCCTTGCGAGTTTGAGAACCCCATCCGCGAAGTCGAACTCGTATACAACGGCCTTCGTCCCGCCACCGACGTACAGCTTCTTCCCGTTGGGATGGAACACAAGACCAAGCCAGGCATCATCGACCGGAACGCGTGAGATCTCCTGGAGTGACTCGATATCGACGACGCTGATGGAAGGAGGCAGGAAGCCGGCGTTGAGAACAAGTAGGTGGCCGCCATCAGGCGAAATGACCATCGACATCGGCAGAGTGCTGAGAGGAATCTGTTTGCCGGCGGGGGTGATGGTCCAGCCGTTGGGCAGCAGGATGGATTGGTCCGGTTGGGGACCGGGGACGATGCGTGGTTGAGGCGCTTCCTGCGCGGGCAGGACACAGGCCGCTGCCAGCAGTGCGCAGACGAGTCGAATGAGACGAGGCATCACTTTCACCACGGGCTGCTAGGGCGAATAGCGCTGGGCAATCGGGAATCGACGGCCCATGCCGAAAGCTTTTGACGTAACGCGGAGGCCGGGCGCGGCCTGCTGCCGTTTGTATTCATTGCGTTCGATCTTGCGTGTAACATCGCGAACAACATCTTCGGAGAGCCCGAGTTGTTGCGCGATCGCACACGGCTCTTCGTATTGTTCGACGTAAAGGCGGAGGACCGGGTCCAGCACGTCGTACTCGGGGAGCGAATCGGAGTCCTTCTGGTCGGGTCGCAACTCGGCGGACGGCGGCTTGGTGAACACCGATTCGGGAATCGCGCCGGCATGCCGTTGGTTCGCGACACGAGCAAGCTTGTAGACCAGCGTCTTGGGGACGTCGCTGATGACGGCCAATCCGCCGGCCATATCGCCATAGAGCGTGCAATAGCCCACCGCCAACTCGCTCTTGTTGCCTGTCGTCAGAACCATCGAGCCAAACTTGTTCGAGAGCGCCATCAAGGTGTCGCCTCGCAGGCGCGCCTGGAGATTCTCTTCCGCGGTATCCGATTCGCGGTCGCCGAACGCCGGCGCGAGCGCCTTCATCATCGTTACGTAGGCGTCGTTGATACTGATGATCTCAAAGTGGATGCCCAGCGATTCGGCCATCTGCTTCGCGTCGTTCACGCTACCCTCCGACGAAAACGGACCGGGCATCCCAACGCCCATGACGTTTTCGACGCCCAAGGCATCGACGGCGATGGCTGCGGTCAGGGAGGAATCCATGCCGCCGCTCAAGCCAATGATCACGCTTCGGAAACCACACTTGCGAACGTAATCCCGAGTGCCGAGCACGAGAGCGTCGTATACGGCGTCACATTCGGACGACGATTGCTCGTGGATGTCTCTGGTGGCTGCATCGGTATCGTAGAACAGCAAATCTTCCTGGAAGGAGGCGGCACGGGCGCGGACCTCGCCATCCGATCCAACAATAAAACTCGATCCGTCGAAAACAAGCTGGTCGTTGCCGCCAATCTGGTTGACCATGGCGATCGGCACGTTCCAGCGGCGTGCCGCGGCTGAAATCATGTCGTGGCGCAGTTTGCGCTTATCCATGTGATACGGGGAGGCAGCGATGTTGATGATGATATCTATCCCCTGCCCCACGAGCTCTTCGACAGGGTCACGGTCATAGCGACGGCGGTCCCAAAACTGCTTGTCGTTCCAGACGTCCTCACAGATGGTGACGGCGATGCGGATACCGTCGTGTTGCCAGACCTGTTGACTCTTCGCCTCGGCAAAGTACCGCTCTTCGTCGAAAACGTCGTAGGAAGGCAGCAGCATCTTGCGCTGCCGGTAGACGACTTTGCCGTCTCGCAGATACGCCGCGCAGTTCGCGGCGGGCCGGGTTTCTTCCGGTTCAGAGATCCCTGCGTAGCCGGTGATGATGGCGATCCCAAGGTCGGCGGTCTCGCGCGACAATCTCTGGAGTTCGCTCTCGTTACGTTCGAGATAGTGGGGGATCTCTACGAGGTCGCGAGGCGGATAGCCGCTGATCGCCAATTCCGGGAACACGACAAGGTCGGCGGATGCCGATGCCGCCTCGCGCGCCGTCGCGATCATGCGGTCAACGTTGCCCGCGAGATCGCCGACAGTGGGGTTCATCTGGCCGAGCGCTAGCTTCATATTTGCCCTGCCGTGTCCGCGGCCATGCCGGCGCAGCCCACGCTTCCCCGTAGCGTAGCACCCGGAAAATACTCAACCTGTCCGGGCGGTACGATGCTCGGCGACTTGCTCGACAATCGTGTCCGGAGCTCGATCTCATCCCTCGAACGCTTCTGGACGCCTTATTAAGGCGCGTTGTACGATAGAGTGTATCTCTACCGAAATGAAGGACTTCCTCGAATGGGCGCGACCGGGGAGTGAGGAAGCTCGGCTGGCGTCACTGCTGGACCCGAGCACATTTCCCCGACATATCGCGGTGATTATGGACGGCAACGGGCGCTGGGCCCGGAAGCGCCATCTGCCGCGGGTTGCCGGTCATCGAGCGGGCGTGAAATCAGTACGGGAGATCATCGAGGCTTCCTGCCGGCTGCATCTGGAGGCACTCACGCTCTACGCCTTCTCCGTTGAGAACTGGAAGCGCCCACGGTCCGAAGTGGAAACACTCTGGGGGCTGCTGCGGCACTACCTGCACCGCGAACTGCCGGAATTGAAGCGGAACGATGTTCGTTTCCAAGTGATCGGGCGCATCGACGGGCTGCCCGCCGCCGTGCAGAACGACCTTGATGTAGCGATGGTCGAAACCGCCGCGAACTCCGGGCTGCGGTTGAACATTGCACTCAACTACGGTGGGCGCGCCGAGATTGTCGATGCGGTCAATAGCCTGCTCGCTCGGGCCCGAAAGCTGGATGGGCCGCTTGAGGTCGACGAGCGGATGCTGGGCGAGCACCTTTACACGGCCGGTTTGCCGGACCCCGACTTGTTGATCCGAACATCGGGTGAGATGCGCGTGAGCAACTTCCTGCTCTGGCAGATCGCTTACGCCGAGATCTTCGTAACGGACAAGTTTTGGCCGGACTTCCACACATTGAACTTACTCGAGGCGCTGCTCGACTATCAGAAAAGGGAGCGCCGCTACGGGGGGTTGGGGGACTCCACAAAAACCGCCGAGCCGGACCGAGAGCTCGTAGCCGTCAATGGGAGAGAGACCACTGCTGAACCCGATGCCGGCGAACTTCCTTCCACTCCTCTCCGTCAGTAACAGATGAAACGGGTTCTGACGGCCCTGGTGTTGATCCCCATGGTTCTGGGCGTCAATTTTTACGCGCCACCGCGAGTATTGTGGGCGCTGATGGTGCTTGTCGCCGTCCTTTGCCTCAAGGAATACTTTCCGATCGCTCAGAAGCTGGGATTCGAACCGTTCCGCATTGCTGGTTTTGGGGCGGCTGCCGTGCTGATTTTAGCCAGAGGGATTCCGGAAGCGGCGCTGCTCGTGCTGCTGGCGTTGGTTCTGCTGCTGTTGACGTTGCTGCGCCCGACGCACGAACGCGCGCTGGGCGACGTGTCCGTGACACTCTTCGGAGTTGTTTACATCGCGGGACCGTTCGCACTGGGCCGCGAGTTGCATTGGCTTGATCCGCACTGGCTGTTCTATCTATTGGTACTGAACTGGGTGGGGGATTCGGCGGCTTTCTACTTCGGAAAGGCTTTTGGACGGAGCAAGATGGCGCCGTCGATCAGTCCCAACAAGACTTGGGTTGGCGCGGGCGCTTCACTCGTAATCGCGGCGGTCGTCGGGACAGGGTATCTCTACTATTTCAATCCGAGTGATGTACCGCTGTGGGTGGCGGTTACTCTATCAATTTGGGTGAACGCAGCTGCGCAGTGCGGCGATCTGGCCGAATCGGCCTTGAAGCGTGGCGCGGCCTTGAAGGACAGTGGCGGCGTGCTGCCCGGGCATGGCGGCATGCTCGACCGGGTGGATGGTCTACTGTTCTCGCTGCCAGCCTGCTATTTCATTGTGCGGTTTCTGTAAGGCCCAATCATCGGATTACAATACGAGGCGCATAGGTAGCAACTTAGCCGCGAATCCGCGGGGCGCTCCTAAGACGATTTCATCGAGGAACTGTAGTGCGCGATTACGAACTCAAGATCGGCAAAGGCCTCCGAGATGTCAATGATGCCACGCTGAGGTTCTTTCAGCAGATGGGCGTCGAGCACGTCGTGATGCCGACGAGCTACAACACCGAAGTCCGCAAGCGCGGACTTGTGCCGGGCACGGATCATGGGCCGAGCCCTGACCAGATGTTGCAGGCTTGGGACGCGAATGAGCTGATCCGCATCAAGCGCAAGATTGAGGACTCGGGCCTCAAGGTCGAGATGGTCCACCTCGGGCGTTGTCCGCGGATACTACATGGCCGCGACGACGCCGATGTGGAGCTTCAGAACGTCAAGCAGAGTATCCGAGCGGCGGGGAAAGCGGGCATCCCCGTAGTCGAGTACAACTTCACGCCGCTGCGTGGATCAGAAGGTTACGCGCGGACAAGCGGGCGCGGCAATGCGGGGTTGCGTAACTTCGACTATGAGCGCGTCAAGGATCTACCGCCTCTCCCGAATGTTGGCACGCATACGCGCGAGCAGATGTGGGATCGGTTTGAGAAGTTCTTAAAGGCGGTGATCCCGGTGGCGGAGGAAGCGGGTGTGCGAATGTCCTGCCATCCAAATGATCCGCCTGTCGAAGTTTATCGCAGGACGGCACAGCCGGTGCGTTCGCTCGCGGACCTCAAGCGTTTGATCGAGACCGTGGATAGCCCATCGAACGGGATCACTCTCGATACCGGCGTGACAACGGAAATGGGCGAGGACGCAGCGGAGACGATTCGCTATTTCGGCTCGCGCGACCGGATCAACCATTGCCATTTCCGCAATGTACGCGTGGAAACCCCCTATTACAAGTACATCGAGGTCATGCACGATGAAGGCGAGTGCGACATGCTGGCGTGCATGAAAGCCTTCCACGAAGTCGGCTACTCGCGGCTAATCATTCCCGATCACACCCCGGAATTCACTGGCGATACCGTGGCGTTGCAGCGCGGCTGGGCTTTCGCCATCGGGTATATGCATGCGCTGCGGCATGCAGCAGAGAAGGTTTAGACCTACGCCGCCGGGAGTTTACTTTCGCCCAGCAGATGCAGGTCGACGGCGCGAGCGGCTTTGCGACCTTCGGCGAGTGCCCATACGATCAGCGACTGGCCACGGCGGGCATCACCGGCGACGAAGACTCCCGGGATCGACGTCGCATGGTCACCGTACTCGGCTTTGACGTTCCCGCGCGGGTCTTTCTCGACCCCGAGTTGCTCGACGAGTCCTTCGTGAATCGGGTGTACGAAGCCCATTGCCAGCAAGACCAAGTCGGCGGGGACTTCAAACTCGGACCCGGCTGACTCCTCAAACTGGAAGGGCCTCTTTCCGGTTTCCGGGTCGGGCTCAGGCCATTCAAGGCGTACGCCCTTCAACGCGCGAACATGTCCGTGCTCGTCGCCGATGAATTCCTTCGTGCTCACGGCCCAGTCACGGACGTCGCCCTCTTCATGAGAACTCTCGGCCTTGAAGGTAAAGGGCCAGAGCGGCCACGGCTGCGCGCCGGGTTCGTCGCGTGACAAAGGAGGCTTGGGTAGTAGCTCAAACTGCCGGATCGACTTGGCGCCTTGACGGCGGGACGTCCCGAGGCAATCGGCGCCGGTATCACCGCCGCCGATGATGATCACGTGTTTGTCTTTCGCGGAGAGGTCGAAGTGGGGATCGACGGGACGTCCCCCGACGCGGCGGTTCTGCTGCGGCAGGAACTGCATCGCATAGTAGACGCCTTCGAGGTCGCGGCCGGGGATCGGCAGGTCGCGCGGCTTCTCTGAGCCAGTGGCGATGACAACGGAATCGAAATCGGCGAGGAGCTTCGGCGCTTCGATATCGACGCCGATGTGGACACCGGTTCGGAAGATGACGCCTTCCTCTTCCATCTGTTTTACACGCCGCTCGATAAGATGTTTCTCCATCTTGAAGTCAGGGATGCCGAGGACAAGCAAGCCTCCCGGTACTTCATTCTTCTCAAACACTGTGACGGCGTGGCCGGCGCGATTGAGCTGCTGTGCAGCAGCAAGACCGGCGGGCCCGGAGCCGATGACGGCGACCTTGCGCCCGGTGCGCGTCTGCGGAGGCTCGGGACGAATCCAATCCTCCTGCCAGCCGCGGTCGGCGATGGCTTTCTCGATGCTCTTGATAGTGACCGGGTCGTCGTTGATACCGAGGACACAGGCGGCCTCGCACGGCGCGGGACAGATGCGTCCGGTGAACTCGGGGAAGTTGTTGGTCGAGTGGAGTTGGCGGAGGGCGTCCTGCCAACGATCCTGGTAAACAAGGTCGTTCCAGTCGGGGATGATGTTGTTGAGCGGGCAGCCGGTGTGACAGAACGGGATGCCGCAATCCATGCAGCGCGCGCCTTGGGTCTTGAGGACCTTTTCATCCGCGGGGATGTACACCTCTTTGTAGTCTTTGAGGCGCTCCTCGACCGGACGGCCCTTGAGGCCCTCGCGGGTGTACTCCATGAATCCGGTTACTTTACCCATGTTGTTCCGTGTAGCCCCGGAGGGGCGATAGAATATAGCCCACGGCTTCAGCCGTGGGTATTAGGCGGTAGAAGGCTGAGCCCTGGAAGGGCGATACAAACCGATGCCGCACAGTCTTTCGGACCTTCTTGTTCACGTCATCTTCTCGACGAAAGAGCGGCGTCCCACTATCACGGATGACTTGAAGGCGCGGCTCTTTGCCTACATGAGCACGATCGTCAAGGAGCGCGGCGGCATCGCCCATATCATCAACAGGACGGGAGATCACGTTCACATGTTGATCTCTATTCCGACGGACACATCGGTCGCCGAGATGATGCGCTTCGTCAAGGGTAGCTCGTCGCGCTGGGTGCACAAGGAAATCCCCGGCACGCGCGGATTCGGCTGGCAGACGGGATATTCCGTGTTCAGCGTGAGCCGGTCGATGTTTGAGCAGGTTCATCGATATATTGCTGGTCAGGAGGAGCATCACCGCAAGGTTTCGTTCAAGGAAGAGTTGATTACGTTCCTCGATAAGCATGAGGTGGAGTACGACGAGACGCACCTTTGGTCGTAGGTTTTGTATCGCCCTTCCAGGGCTCACCCTCATTTCGATTTGGTACCCACGGCTGAAGCCGTGGGCTATTATGTAGGGCCCCTCCGGGGCCTTGTTCCATCTACTCATAAATCTTGCCAGCGTAGAGAAATTCCGCAAACCGTTTCCAATCGTTCGCCGACGCTTATCTCTGCCTGCGCTCTTCCTCCGTCAACATCTGGAGTTGGTCACCAAAGTCTGAAGCTTCTGCCCAACTAATCGCCCCGTCCAAAAACATGCCTATCGTTCCGTTCTCCCAGCCGTTGGCACCCGGTCCGTACGGTGGCGAGGGTTGCTCTCTTTCCTGGCTCTGCTCATCCTCCCAGTCCTCCATTAGCAAGCGAGCAAACTCCAGGAAAGTCTTGCGGTCCTTAACTTCCTTCAGCACGTCGTACAGCTCGTCCTTGCTGGACATCTACCGACCAGGCTATTCCCGCTACACCGAGACCAGAGCCCGTTCTTGTTCGTAGCGGTCGGCGAGGGCTCGTTTGAGTTCCTTCGGGAAGACCTTGATGAACTTGGGCAGCATGTCGTCCCAGTGATCGAGGACCCACTGGCCCTTCGGGCTATTCGTGTAGCCGACGTGGCGCTCGATCAGTCCCTTCACGAACTCAATGTCTTCCGGCAGGTCGAGCGGTTCGAGATCGACCATGTCGTGATTGCATGCCTTTTCGGCGAAGTCGCCCGCCTCGTCCAATACGAACGCGAAGCCGCCGCTCATACCCGCGCCGAAGTTGCGTCCGGCGGCGCCGAGAATCACGACGCGTCCGTTCGTCATGTACTCGCAACCGTGGTCACCGACACCTTCGACGACAACGGTCGCGCCGCTGTTGCGGATGCAGAAACGTTCGCCGGCCATGCCGTTGATGAATGCCTCGCCGGCCGTCGCTCCGTAAAACGTGACGTTGCCGATGATGATGTTCTCTTCAAAAACGAAGTTCGAACCCTTCGGCGGATAGACGATCAGGCGCGCACCGGAAAGCCCTTTGCCGCAGTAGTCGTTAGCATCGCCTTCGAGCGTGAGCGTCATGCCGGGCGAGGTCCACGCGCCGAAACTCTGTCCGGCCGAACCATTCAGATTGATCCGAATCGTGTCGTCAGGCAGTCCTTCTTTCCCGTAGCGCCGCGCGACCTCAGCACTCAACATCGTGCCGACGGTGCGGTTAATGTTGCGGATCGGCATCTCGATCTCAACAGTCGTCTTATTCTCAAGCGCTTGCTGGGATCGTTCAATCAGCTCGTTGTCGAGCTGGACTTCCAGGCCGTGATCCTGCTTCGTCGTGCAACGGCGCGGCACGCTCTTGTCGACCGGCGGATCGAAGAAGATGCGGCTGAAGTCGAGCCCGCAGGCCTTCCAGTGATCGATGGCTTGCTTAACGTCGAGTTTGTCGACGCGTCCGACCATTTCGTCGAAGCTGCGGAATCCCAACTCGGCCATAATCTGCCGCGCTTCTTCGGCGATAAAGAAAAAGAAGTTGATGACGCTTTCGGGTGTCCCTTCGAACTTTGCGCGCAGCGCCGGGTCCTGCGTTGCGATGCCAACCGGACAAGTATTAAGGTGGCACTTGCGCATCATGATGCAGCCCATCGAGATGAGCGGGATGGTCGAAAAGCCGAATTCCTCGGCGCCGAGCAAAGCACCGATCACAACGTCGCGGCCGGTCATCAACTTGCCGTCGACCTGCACCTTGATGCGGCTGCGCAGGTCGTTAATGACGAGCACTTGCTGGGTTTCTGACAACCCGAGTTCCCAAGGTGTGCCGGCGTGACGGATGGAACTCATCGGCGACGCGCCGGTGCCGCCATCGTGGCCACTAATCAGGACCAAGTCAGCGTGGGCTTTCGAAACGCCCGCCGCTACGGTTCCGACGCCAACTTCCGAGACAAGCTTCACCGAGACGTTGGCGCGGTCATTCGAATTCTTTAAATCGAAAATGAGTTGAGCAAGATCCTCGATCGAATAGATGTCGTGGTGCGGCGGCGGCGAGATGAGCCCGACGCCCGGCGTCGAATGGCGGAGCCGGGCAATGGTCTCGTCAACCTTGTGGCCGGGGAGTTGGCCGCCCTCGCCGGGCTTGGCGCCCTGGGCGACCTTGATCTGCAGTTCGTCGGCGTTGACGAGATACTCGGCTGTGACGCCGAAGCGTGCCGACGCAACCTGCTTGATGGCGCTGCGTCGCCAGTCGCCGTTGTCGTCGCGCTTGAAGCGGTCCGGATCTTCGCCACCTTCGCCCGTGTTACTGCGCCCACCGATGCGGTTCATCGCAATGGCGAGAGTCTCGTGCGCTTCCTTGCTGATCGAGCCGAACGACATCGCGCCGGTACAGAAACGCTTGACGATGTCCTTCGCCGACTCGACCTCTTCGATCGGAATCTCCTGCTCGTTCTTCTTGAACTCGAACAGACCTCGCAACGTGCACAGGGTCTTGCTGAGATCGTTGATCGTCGAGGTGAACTCACCGAACGTCTCGAAGTTGTTGTGTTGAACAGCGTGCTGAAGTTTCGTGACCGTGTCCGGGTTCAACAGATGCTGTTCGCCGCGAACGCGGAACTGATATTCACCGCCGACATCGAGCGTCGTTACGTCGTCGGTCAGTGGCTGGTACGCGTACTTGTGGCGGCTGACCGCTTCCTCCGCCAGTACATCGATTTCCACACCTTCGATCTGCGAGGTCGTACCCGCGAAATGCGTATCGACAATCGAGCGGCTCAGGCCGACGGCCTCGAAGATCTGTGCGCCGTGATAGCTGCGCACGGTCGAAATGCCCATCTTCGACATGACCTTGAGGACGCCCTTGCGGAGCGCCTTGATGTAGTTCGCGTGCGCCTTCTCGACCGTCAGCCCGGAAGGAAGCAGCGCGAGCCGGTGCATATCTTCGAGGGTTTCGAAGGCCAGGTACGGGTTGATAGCGGTCGCGCCGTATCCGAGCAGCAGGCAGAGGTGCATGACTTCGCGTGGCTCGCCGGATTCGACGATGAGACCGACCTCGCCGCGAGTCGTCGCGCGAATCAAGTGATGGTGCACGGCACCGAGGGCGAGCAGGCTCGGAATAGGCGCCCACTCTTCATTGACACCGCGGTCGGAGAGAATGAGAACACTGTAGCCCTGGCGCGCGGCGGCTTCGGCGTTTTCGCACAACTCGTCGAGGGCTTTCTGAAGACCTTTAGCACCGTCTCTAGCGCGAAACAGCGTCTTGATGGTGCGTGCGCCGAAGCGGATCTTGCCGCCCGGGCCATCGAGAACGCCGTTACCGTATTCAGCGGAACCAGGTTCGCCCACGCCGCGTAGCTTTTCGAGTTCATGATTCGTGAGAATCGGCAGCGGCAGCTTCAACTGGTGAACGTGCTCGGGCGATTCGGCAAGAAGATTGCCATCGACCCCAACGTACACCGTGGTCGACATCACAAGCTCTTCGCGAATCGGGTCAATCGCCGGATTCGTGACTTGCGCGAAGAGCTGCTTGAAATAGTTGAACAGTAGTTGCGGGCGATCCGACAGGCAAGCAAGTGGTGTGTCGATACCCATCGAGCCAAGCGGTTCCTGCCCCTTCGCGGCCATCGGGGCGAGCAGCATGCGCTGGTCTTCGAGCGTGTAGCCAAAGGAGCGCTGACGCGGCAGCAGCGTCTCGAAGTCCGTCCCGTGAACCATTGCCGGCTCGGGCAGCCGGTCGATGTGGATCAGACTCTCATCGAGCCATTGGCGATACGGCTTGCGCTTGGAGATGGTCTCTTTGACTTCTTCGTCCCGGACGATTCGGCCTTCCTCGGTGTCGACCAGAAAGATGCGGCCCGGCTGCAGGCGGCCCTTGGAACGCACGTTCTCGGGCGGAATCGCGAGGACGCCCGCTTCCGATGCCATCACGACGAGGTCGTCGTGCGTGACCCAGTAGCGATTGGGCCGCAGGCCGTTGCGGTCAAGAACGCCACCGACGTAACGGCCGTCTGTAAACACAACCGACGCCGGCCCGTCCCACGGTTCCATCATCGTGGCGTGGAACTCGTAGAAGGCCTTTTTCCAGTCCTCCATGTGCGGATGCGCGTCCCATGCTTCAGGGATAAGCATCATGGCGGAGTGGGCCGTGGAGCGGCCCGCCTGGATCAATAGCTCCAGGGCGTTGTCGATCATCGTCGAGTCGCTGCCGGTTTCATCAATCACCGGAAGGATTTTTTTGATGTCGTCCCCGAACAGCGGCGACGTCAAGGTGGCCTCGCGCGAGCGCATCCAATTGACATTGCCTTGGACGGTGTTGATCTCGCCGTTATGCGCTAGGTAGCGGAACGGCTGGGCGCGCTCCCAAGTAGGGAATGTGTTGGTCGAAAACCGCTGGTGGACCAGGGCAATCGCTGAGTCGAAGTCGGAATCGCCGAGGTCGGGATAGAAGTTCGGAATCTGGGGCGCGATCAGCAAACCCTTGTAGCAGACGGTCCGCGAAGAGAGGCTGCAGGTGTAAAAACGCGGAATCTGCTGGCTCTTCGCCTCCGACTCCATCCGCTTACGCAGGATAAACAGCTTGCGCTCGAAAGCGTCGCCTTCCAGGTCGCCGGTCTCAGGACCTTTACCGATAAAGACCTGCTCGATCTTGGGTTCAGATTCGCGGGCGAGCCAACCGATGGCGCTGCTGTCAACGGGCACCTCGCGCCAGCCGAGCACTTCCAGGCCTTCCTCGGTCGTGACCTGCTCGACCATCTGGCGGGCGGTGGTCTGGTGGGCCGGGGTCTTCGAGAAGAAGAGCATCCCGACGCCGTATTGCCCTTGAGCGGGCAGCGCAATGCCGAGCCTCTCGGCCTCGCGCCGGAAAAACTTGTCGGGAAGTTGGAGAATGAGACCGGCGCCGTCGCCCGTATCCGGATCGCAGCCGCAAGCACCACGATGCGTGAGGTTGACGAGAACCTCAATGCCCTGTTCTACGATTTTGTGCGAGCGGCGTCCCTGGATATCGGCGACGAAACCGATCCCACAGGCGTCATGTTCGCGCCGGGGGTCGTAAAGACCTTGTCGCTGGGGTAAGCCGAAGGTACGCATTTCGATCGTGGTCCTGCCGATGTTCGGACATGGATCCCGACTTCCGTGGAACAGAGCAACATACTCGCGGTGTCGTGTGCTCGGAACGTCCGAGCCCGGCGTGATGCGAGATCAGGACAACCCCTCACTTCAGGGGTTCTAGTTGAATACCACCAGTTCACTATAACAGCAAGCGAAGATAGACACGGTTCATTATTAGGACCTCTAATATGTACGAAGCGGTCCTAAGCTTCTTAAACCAGTTCTTGTCAATAATGTATCGGGCTAGTGGTTGGCGGAATCTCGTGTGAATCCAAATAGAACCAACACGGTAAGCACCCAGGAGCTGAGGTGATAGAACGCCATATGCAGCTTCCAAGACCAGGAGATATGCCACCAGACGGAGTCGCCGAAATCGATCATGACGATGGCGGCGAGTCCGGCCAGAGCGGTAAACTTGACCGCCGCGCCGCGCGACGGAATGGCCGGGCCCACGAGTTTGAGCAGCATCGCGATGAGCGCCGTTGTCACAAACGTGAGTAGGAAGCCCTTGGCCATGATGTCGGACTGCATGACGGGTTTGCCCTCGCGCGTGATGTGGACAAAACCGATCGGTCCGGTCTCGTGGAGACGGGTCAAGGTCTCTTCATCGAGTTGCGGGCTCGGAATGTAGTAGGTGCCGGTCTCGGGGAAGTGTTCGAGCAGGGCTTGGCCGGCAGCTTCGTCGTTGGGCGTCTGCTTCCAGGCGGGGTAAGGGAGAGGGTTAAGTCCCCAGTAGAGGGAGCCCCAGAAGTAGCAGGCGATGGTGGCAAGGACGATGCCGAGGATGATTCGCTTCATGACGTCTCCTGGAATAGACGGCCTAGTCTGTTAATGGATGTGTTAAATTCTCGACGAATTCCGCAGGTTCTGTCAATCGTGCGCAAGCTGCCCGTGCGTACAATAGGTCCGATGTCGCGTGTTCAGCGTTTCGGCGGGGGCCTTTGGCTACTGTCGCTGTTGGTGGGAGCTTGCTTGGCGCAGGCTGCGGACCGCCCGAACATTCTCTTCATCCTCGTGGACGACCTAGGAACCGAGTGGATCAGTTCCTATGGAGCCGAAGAGATTGAGACGCCCAACATCGACCGCCTGGCCGCGGGCGGGATGCGGTTTACGAACGCCTATTCCATGCCGCAGTGCACGCCAACCCGGGCGACGCTGCTGACCGGGCAGTATCCGTTCCGCCACGGTTGGGTAAATCACTGGGATGTGCCACGTTGGGGCGCGGGCGGCCATTTCGATCCACGGCGCAATCTGACCTTCGCGCGGCTGCTGCGGGGTGCGGGCTACGCGACGGCGATCGCGGGTAAGTGGCAGATCAACGATTTCCGGGTCCAGCCCGACGTTCTTCAGCAACATGGGTTCGACGAGTGGTGTATGTGGACGGGTTATGAGGCACAGAACCCGCCGAGTGCCGAACGCTACTGGGACCCGTATCTGTTCGTGCGTGACCCCGCGACGGGTGAGTCGTCGAGCCGCGGCTACAAGGGGAAGTTTGGCGCGGACCTGTTCGTCGACTACCTGACGGACTTCATGCGGCGTCATCGCGACGAGCCGATGCTGCTTTACTACCCGATGGCGCTGACGCACACGCCCCTCGTCGCCACGCCTCAAGAACCAAACGCGTCGGAGCCCATGGCAAAACACAAGGCAATGGTCAGATACACGGACCGAATGGTGGGGCGGCTGGTCGGGGCGCTTGATGACTTGGGGCTTCGCGAGCGAATAATCATTTTCTTCGCAACTGACAACGGTACGTCGCGCGGGATCGAAGGGCGCATGAACGGGCGGCCGGTTCGCGGCGGGAAGGCCGCCCTTACCGAAAACGGCACACGGATGCCATTCATCGTGAACGGTCCCGGACGGGTACCGGCGGGAACAGTGACCACAGCGCTAACCGACTTCTCCGATCTCCTGCCGACGTTCGTGGATCTGGCGGGCGCGGATCTGCCTAACGACGAAACGTTTGACGGGCGGTCGATCGCACCGGTCCTGTTGGGGAAGGAATCGCGTGGGCCGAGGGACTGGATTCTATCCATGGGCTACGGACCGGCGCGCCTTGATGACAAAGGAGTGCGTCCGGCGAGAGACTATGCGGACCGAGTCGTGCGTGGGCGGCGCTTCAAGTTGCACGTGCTCGACTGGGCGCCGGCCAAGCTCTACGACTTGGTCGACGACCCCTGGGGAGAGACCAACCTGATCTCAAGCGACCAGGCCGAACACGTGGCGGCGCGCAAACGGCTTGAGGAAGTCGTGGCGAAGTTTCCCAAGCAGGACGGACGACCCCGCTACGATCCGCTGCCGCCACAGCCCTGGGACATCAGCCGCGAAGCGAATGAGAAGATGTGGAACCGCGAAGGCCGATAGCGCGACCGTTCGCTAGCCAAGCTCACTAGGAAGAGTACATGCGGAAGAAGACTTTGATCACGCCCATTTTCGCGAACGAACAGTTCGTGTCGGAACCCCGGAACCGCGGCTTGGAAGAGTTGCGGAAGATCACCAACATCAAAACCTACACCACGCGCGACATGACTGAAGAGCATGCCGAGGGCGTAGTTGCGGTGATCGCCGACTCGGCGCTGTTCCACCACAGCTTCTACGAGGCGGCGAAGGATCTGCGAATCATCGCTCGCTGGGGCGTCGGCTACGACAAGGTGAACGTTGATATCGCTACGGAACTCGGCGTGATCGTCACCGTAACGCCGGTACACATGGACACAGTGGCCGAGTATGCCATCGCGCAATGGATGGCGACGCTCAAGCGCGTCTACACCCTAAACCGGCTTTCGCACGAGGGCGACTTTTCGATCATCCGAACGTACGACGCGCAGGGGTCAACCTTGGGCCTGTATGGGTTTGGGCGGATCGGGCAACAAGTGGCGCTGCGGGCACGGCCGTTGCTGGGCGAGAAGGGCCGGTTGCTCGTTTACGACGTGCGTCCGGATATCGAGGACTTGGCTCACGAGTTCGGGTCGGAAGCGGTGGCGAGTCCGCTGGACCTGTTCCGCGAGTGCGATACGGTTTTGATGCACGTCTCGGGTGATGACACAATCGTCGGCTACGAAGAGATGTGTGCGATGCAGCCCCATGCGTCGTTGATCAATCCGTCGCGAGGCAATCTGATTGATGACGAGGCGGTGCACCGGGCAATCGAGGAAGGCCGCCTCTGGTATTACGTCGTCGATGATCCGGTGAACGGGCCACGCTCGATCCACAAGGGGCATCCGCGAATCATCTGCACAAACCACAACGGCGGGATCACCGTGGAGTCGACGATTCGGCTCGATTGCATGACATTTGAGCAGGCCACGGACGCGATTCAAGGGCGTGAGCCGCGGCATATCTTGAACCCGTCGGTGCTCGACCACCCGCGGGTGAAAGAGTTTCTTGGAAGGGACTAAGAGGTGTGAACCCTTGCGGCCGGATCATTCGATCGCGAGAATTCAGAGGTTATGTGAAAACGCGTGATGGAGAATGTAGGGGCACAGCATGCTGTGCCCACTCCGACCTCGGTTACCTTCCCGGTTGAACAACGAAGGGAATAGATATGAAGAATCCGATTCGTGAAACGCTGGCGGCGGGGAAGCCGAGCGTGGGCTCGTGGTTGAATCTGGGGTCACCGCTGACGGCCGAGGTCATGATCAGCGCCGGGTACCCCTGGCTGGCGGTCGATGCCGAGCATACCGCGTACGACATGGACTCGATCGCGCACATGTTCCGCGCCATTGAAGCGCGCGGGGGGATTCCGCTGGCGCGGTCATGGGATCACGACGCGGTGACGATCGCGCGGCTTCTCGATGCCGGGGCTTATGGTTTGGTGTTTCCGCACATCAGTACGCCGGAGCAGGCGGCAAGCGTGGCTCGCGCGATGCGCTACCCGCCGGTGGGGACGCGCTCGATCGGCACGGGGCGCTGCCGTACGATCTCGCCCGACTACCAGCAATTCGCCAACGATCTAGTGCTGTGCATTCCACAGATCGAGGATCTTGAAGGCATCACGAACGCGGAAGCGATTGCCCGCGTCGAGGGCGTCGATGTGGGATTCCTCGGTCCCGGCGATTTGGCGATGTCGATGGGCGTAGAAGCCGGGCATCCCGATCACGAAGCGGCTCTCCAGAGCTTCTGCGAAGGGTGCAAGCAGGCAGGCAAACCGTCGGGCATTCCCGTTGCGGATGGAGTTGAAGCGGCCCACCGCATCGCAGAGGGATTTCAGTTCATCGACCTCGCGAACGACATGCGCTTCTTGCGCACGGCGGCCGCCGCCGAGTTGTCTGACGCGCTGGCTGATTCAGCGTAGTCAAGCCGCGGGAGTGTGCATCAAGGAACCGATACGCCGGCGCCCGTCGCGGCGCCCATGATCGAGTGCTCTGTCCAATCACCAATCGGACGTGCCGGGCTCAGTCGGCCGCGGTACATCACGGCTAACGTATCGCAGACGCCAAGCAATTCGGGGATATACGAGCTGACAACAAGCACCGCCTTGCCCTGCGCCGCCAGCCGGCCGATCCATTCGTAAATCTGCACTTTGCTGGCGACATCGATCCCCCGCGTCGGCTCGTCCAACAGCAGCACGTCGCAGTCATGATGTAACAGCCGTGCGAGTTGCACCTTCTGCTGGTTCCCTCCGGATAACGAGTGAACCGGCGCAGCGGACGATGCAGTCTTGACGCCCAGCTTATCAATCCACTCACTGGCCGAGCGCCGCAGCGCGGCGCGGTCCAGCCAACCCCCGCGCGAGTAGGCGTTGAGATCGGAAAGCACGATATTGTCCTCGACCGCTAACGACACCGCCAACCCCTCGTCCTTGCGGTCTTCGCTCAACAGGCCGACTCCGTTCGAAAGCCGCTCGGCGGGCGAAGCCGGTCCGCGAAAGCTCGCCACGCGAATCTCACCTCGCCGAACCGGAGCCAGTCCGAAGATCGCTCGCAGCAACTCCGTTCGTCCCGCTCCGATCAGCCCGGCAATCCCGAACACCTCGCCTCGCCGCAGTTCGAGCGATGCGGAACTGATCCCGGGAGCTTCGAGGTCCGAGGTTTCGAGCACCGGCTCGCCAATCTCATGCGGGACGCGCGGGAACATATCGTCCAGCCCACGCCCCACCATCCAATGAATAATCTCTTCAGTTGTAACTTGACCCACGGCTCCCGACCCGACCGATTTGCCGTCGCGCAGGACGGTGAGCGAATCAGCCACCTCTTCGACTTCCTCAAGAAAGTGGCTGATGTAGACAACCGAAACGCCGCCTTCGCACAGCCGGCGGATCACCTGGAACAGGCGTTCCACATTCGGTCGAGTGAGGCTGCTCGTCGGCTCGTCGAAAACAATGATGCGGGCGTCGGTTACCAGCGCGCGGGCGACCTCGACCAACTGCTGCGCGCCAACGCTCAACGACCCGGCCGGAGCCTCGGTATCAATCTCGCTCTGTCCCAGATCTTCGAGCGCCTGCCGCGTCCGGCGGCGCGCTTCGGCGTGATCCAGGCGGCCCACCCGCGATGGCTCAATCCCCAGCAGTACATTCGCTGAGACAGAAAGTTGAGCAGCAATCGCGAGCTCTTGATAAATCATCGCGACGCCCTGTCGCCGGGCATCCAACGGATTAGCCGGCAGATAGGACCGGCCGTCAATCTGCATCTCACCGGCGTCCGCGCGATGCACACCGCTCAGCACTTTCATCAACGTACTCTTGCCGGCCCCGTTCTCGCCAGTCAAAGCATGCACTTCGCCGGGACGAACCGCGAAACCCACACCGTCAAGCGCTCGCGTCGCGCCGAACGACTTGCGCACGCCGGTCATCCGAAGACGCGGCGCATCGCCGTTCGATTCGTAGGAAGCCAACGTCATGCGAAGTATCCGCCCAAGAAACTCAGAGGCGCGGGCGTGAGCCCGCACTGACCAAACCCGCTAAGCCCCTATTTTTTCCGCCCACTGCAAAACTACTTCAAATACTCGCCGATCGGCGGACGCAACAACGCGGCGACCTTCGGGTCATTCATGTTCTCGGCGGTCGCCACCGTCACGCCCGTATCGATCCGCTTTTCCGGCTGCTTCGTCGGATCGCGCACATACTCGACGACCGTCTTCACACCAAGCTCACCCATCCCGAACGGGTTCTGAACCACCAGTCCCTGCAGATGCCCCTCTTCGAGCGCCGCAATCAGCTTCTCGCTACTGTCGAAGCCCACGAACTTCACCTGGCCCGCCTTCCCGGAATCGGTAAGCGCCCGCAGCATTCCAAATGTGGTCGATTCATTGGGGCAGAATATGCCGTCAACATTCGAAAAACGATTCAGTAGGTTCTCGCCTACCTGGTAGGCCGTCTCCGTCGTCACGCCACCGTACTGATTGTCGCTGAGAACCTCGATATCCGGGTGTTTGCCGATCTCGCTGAGAAAGCCCTCCTCGCGGTCCATCGTGCTTTCCGCGCCGACCATCACCCGCATTAAGATCACCTTGCCCTTGCCGCCAAGCGCTTCAATCAGCCGCTGCGCTCCGAGGACGCCGCCTTTGCGATTGTCCGTAGCAACGAAGCTGAGATGCTCTTCACCTTTGAGGCCCGAATCGATGGCAACGGTCGGTATGCCGGCCATGCGCGCCTCGGTCACAACTTGGCGAAGCCCCGTTCGGTCAAGAGGCGCCAAAACAATCCCGTCAACGCGCCGTGCGATCATGTCCTCGACGACGGCGATCTGCGCCGCGCGGTCGTCTTCAACCTGTGGCCCTTTCCAGATGATCTGGACGTCAAGCTCCGCGGCTGCTTTCTCGGCCCCCGCATGAATCGACTTCCAGAACTCATGGGTCGTCCCCATCGGGATAACCGCGATCGACAGCCGCTCGTCGGCCGGCGGCCCGCCGTCACCGCACCCGGCGCAAACCGCCAGCGCAACACAGACTAACAGAGAACAGCGGTTGAACCAGGACATCATCGATCAATTGTAGCCTCAAAACCCGCCCGCGAACCGACTGCCAGGCCAAGACCTGTCCCACTGATTACGCCCGACGCCGCAATGACGACTCCTACTAGAATGGTGTCCGTTGCACGCGCGGCATCCGGCGTGAGCACGCAAACCCGTTTCTCGTGAGGAGGCTCTATGAACCGAATCAACCGGCGTCACTTTTTCTTGGGAGCCGCAGCCACCGCCGCGCTGCAAAATCGCCTCGGCGCACAGAGCACGGCTGACAAAGTCCGGACCGCCTTCATCGGGATGGGCAACTGAGGCAGTTTGCTACTCCGCAATACGCTCAAGGAACCGAACGTCGCGGTCACCGCCATCTGCGATCTCAAGCCCGACCGCCTCGACAAGGCCGCCAGTGCAGCCTCCCGCGACAATCCGAAAACCTTCACCGACTACCGCAAGCTGCTCGCCGAACAGGATATCGACGCGGTCTACATCGCCTCGCCGTGCGACCTGCATGTCGAGATGGCCATCGCCGCCGTCGAAGCCGGCAAACACGTCTGCTGCGAAAAACCGCTAGGCATCACACCGGAATCGATTGCCCGACTACTGAAGGTCACGCGGGGCGCGAAGACGGTCTTTCAAGTGGGACAGCAGTTGTGTTCCCATCCTCACATCCGCGCCGCCGTCGAGCGCGTTCGCGGCGGCGAGTTCGGCAAGATCATTATGGTCAAGGCGCGGCGACACTCTTCAAACGATCTGAACCATGAGGGTTCGTCCGCCAAATGGTTTTTTGATGCAAGCCGCTCCGGAGACGTCCTCGTCGAGATGTCGGTTCACAATCTCGACCTCTGCAACTGGGCCGTGGACTCGCGTCCTGAGTGGGCGGCCGGCGTTGGCGGAACGCTGCTGTGGGTGAACGATCCGCCGGGGCGCACCAACATGGACGGCTATTCGCTCACCTACGAATACGCCAACGGCATCAAGATGTCCTACAGCCAGGTCTTCTTTCACCCGCGCACCTTGCCCGCGGGCGGACAGTTCATCCACCTTTACACCGACAAAGGCGCGGTCGACCTCATAGCCGGAACCTTCCACTCCCACGATCGGGACATCGCACCGGTCGAGTTCGCGAAGGCTCCTGAAGAACGTCCCGAACGCGACGCACACATCCAGGCCTTTTACGAATCCATCCGCACCGGCAAGAAACCAGCGTGTGATATCACGACCGGCGCCACCGCCGCGCTCACGGCCATCCTAGGGCGCGAAGCCATCTACCGCAAACGCACCATGCACTGGCAGGAGCTACGCGTGGCGGTGTAGCGGTGGCGGCCTGGCCTTCTTTGGTTTCAGCTTGATTGACAAGCGTCACGTGACGCATTACATTTGAAACTGTGATCAAGCCGTTCGCGGACAAGCGCACGGAGGCATTGTTCGTGAGCGACGAGGCAGGCCGGTTGCCACCGGAAATTGTCCGGCGCGCGAGACGAAAGCTGGAGTACATCGACTTGGCGGCACGTCTGGATGACCTTCAGGTCCCGCCAGGCAACCGGTTGCATCGGCTGCTGGGAGACAGGAAGGGCCGGCACGCGATCGCGGTCAACGACCAATGGCGAATCTGCTTCCGATTTGTTGACGGTGATGCCTACGACGTCGAGATTACGGATTACCACTAACGGAGGGTGACGGATGGCCATTGTGAACGCGAGGAAGAAGGTGGTGCGCCCGATCCATCCGGGTGAGATGCTTCGAGAGAACTTCCTGCCCGACTACGGGCTCACGGTTTCCGGCCTCGCCCGGGCTTTGAGCGTTTCCCGCCAAACGGTGAACGAGTTGCTTCGCGAGCGCCGCTCATTGAGCCCGGAGATGGCGCTACGACTTTCACGTCTTTTTGGCAACTCGCCCGAGTTCTGGCTCAACGCACAGCGAACGGTCGATCTTTGGGACGCGGCGCAAGCTCTCGGCCCCGAGGTCGAGAGGATCAAGCCCTTGAGCGCTGCCTAGCACGCTCGGCGAATCCGGGTCTTCTGCGAATCCATCCGCACACACCGGCAAGAAACCGGCCTGCGACATCAAGACCGGCGCCACCGCCGCGCTAACAGCCATCCTAGGGCGCGAAGCCATCTACCGCAAACGCACCATGCACTGGCAGGAGCTACGCGTAGCCGTTTAGCGACGTCTACCTGGAAGACATAGGGGCACGGCATGCCGTGCCCGCAACCTCGCAGCCTCCACAGACCTACACAACAGGGACAGAGGCGCGGAAGTAAATTCCGCACGCCCGCGCGCAATGCACGCGGAAAAACTCAGCGGTCCCGCGTCTTCCCATCAGCAGCGTAGTCACCGCAAAGTCAAACTCAGAGCCGCGTGGCGTCAGCCCGCGATGACCAGCCGCACATCGCCCCGAAACTCGCAATCCAACCACCGGGAGAATGTAGGTCCGGCAAGAGTCCAAGACGCAACCGGGCGTCCTACGAGACCTTTAGTTCTGCGACTCTATCATTCCTGAGTTCGCAATCTGTCGGACTACATCTTCGCCATCGACGCCCAACTAATAGGCCGCGACGATCGGCTCATGCGGCCCACCGCTCAAATACCAGGTCAGTGCCTGAGGGCGTCCCTCAACGACCGAGTACTTCCGCATCACACGAGTGCTGTCTTCACGCCCTTGGCAGCGGTCCCCAGGGATCTGAAACGAGTTCGATCCCCACATGCCCCAGACGATTTCAAGGGTCACCTGATCACATATCCAGCGTTGCCCACCTCGAGGTACCCCCGGCGGCTCGCCGTCATCAAGGCGGCACCCTGGCGGTAGCGCGATCGAAAAAATGCCGCTAGCGGAGTAAACGCGCTGCCAGTCGGCCGGAATCGGAGGGATGATCCGGGAGCAGAGGGGCAGCCCCCTCACATATCTCGTCGCCAAACGTTGGGAAGCGCACGAAAGCCCAACCACACAGCAGCAAGTGATCGCCAGCGCTCGATACAGCTTGTTAACAACGCTATGTCTCGCAGCCTACCGCGTTTCTCCGCGACCGAACCCACCTACGCCCACTACCAGAGTCGAAGATCTCGTTCTCCCCTGGGCAAGGCCACTCAAAGTGGCCTCACTCACTCGGCCGGGTCATTCTACCAAGCGTACTGGCAGGAGCTACGCCTCAAGGTCTAGGCCGCCCGGACTCGCGGTACAATCGGACCGTCGTACCAAGCATCACGTATGAAGCTCCCGCACCGGTTCGTCATAACAGCGCTTCTCTCCCTCCAGGTCGGAGCCGGCACCGCGCGCGCCGCCGAGCAAGTCCGTTCCATTGACGAAGTCCGCCCACTCCTAAGAGACTACTGTCAATCCTGCCACGGGCCGCAAGTCCAGCTTGCCAATCTACGCGTAGACAACCTTTCGGCGGACATCGCCGAGAACCGTCGCACCACCGAGATCTGGCGCAACATCCTCAACCGAGTGCGGCGCGGCGAGATGCCGCCCAAGGGCTCCCCGCTTCCTGACGCGACCGAGCGCGACAACGCCATCGCCGTCTTGCGGACCGCGATTGACCACGTTCTCGAACAGCGCCGCAGCACCGAGGATCGCACCGTTCTGCGGCGTCTCAATCGCACCGAGTACCAGCGCACGATGACCGACCTGCTCGGCTACAAGATGGACTACGCCCGCGACATTCCGCCCGATAGTCTATCGCGGGACGGTTTTCGCAACAACGCGTCTTCCCTCCGCATGACCGGCCTCCAACTCGAGTACTACCTCAAAGCCGCGCGCAAGGCCATGCAGCGGATCATCGTATCCGAGCCGCCACCGATCTTGGAGATGCGCTACACCTTCACCGAGAGCAACCTCGACAAATGGCGGCTCGAAGAGGAGCAGATCGCGAAGAATGTCGTCAGCCGCACGGACGCCTTTCTCTGCCACATGAACCCCTCCTACCCCGAGAAGGGCGAGTTTCTCGTGGAAGTAACAGCCGCCGCCGAATTGAAGCCGAATAAGGGTTTCCCCATCATGCAGGTTTCGGTGGGATATCGGCCCGACACCGAGATTCTGTTTCGAATACTCGATACGGTCGAGCTGATGTCCGAGGAGCCCCGCACATTCAAGTTCCGGGGACAGATGGAAAACTTCCCTCAGCCGGTTCGCGGACAAAGCAAGTTCCCCGGACTCATCGTCCGCGTCACGAATGTCTACGACGACGGAACCCCGCGCCCCAAGATGCAGAAACGGGAGAAGGAAGACGGCAAGAAGGAGAACTTCTACCCCGCCGAACCTGATTTTCCGAAGGTGCGGGTCGACAAAGTAACGCTCATCGGACCGCTTGCCGAGGTTTGGCCGCCGGATCATCACCGCCGGATTCTCTTCGACTCGGAGCTTCGTGAAACCAATCCTTCCGCCTATGCCCGTGAAGTGCTCACGCAGTTCATGGCTCGCGCCTGGCGGCGTCCGCCTGAGCCAGACGCGGTGACTCGCTATGTCGAGTTCTTCGAGTCCCAGGAAGAAGCGTTCCCGGTCTTCGAGGAGCGCCTGCGCGAGACCCTGGCGATGGTCTTGATCAGCCCGGAGTTTCTCTTCCTCATGGAGCCCGACTCCGACGACAAGCGGCCCCTCGACACCTGGGAGCTGGCATCACGGCTCTCTTATTTCTTGTGGAGCACAATGCCCGACGACCGGCTGTTCTCACTTGCGAAAACGGGCGTGCTTCGAGACCCAAAGGTTCTCGGGGCGGAAGTCGATCGCATGATCGCCGATAAGCGGGCGTGGCAGTTCACCGACGAGTTCCTTGGAGCCTGGCTCTACCTCGATGCCATGGACCGCGTCGCGGTGAATGCCGATTACCACCCGAATTTCACAGACCATCTCAAGACGCAAATGCGAGATGAGACGCGTCACTTCTTCATGGAGATCCTACGTGATGATCTGAGCGCAACGAATTTGATCGACTCGGACTTCCTGATGCTCAACGAAACCATGGCCCGACACTATGGCATCGAGGGCACTTGGGGCTCTACGTTTCGCCGCGTCACGCTCGATCAATCATCCCCTCGCGGAGGTCTACCCACGCAGGCCTCGCTGCTCATGGGGAATTCGACCGGTGCAGACTCGCACCCCATCAAGCGTGCCGTCTGGGTCCGCAAAAGGCTGCTTGACGATCCGCCCCCTCCGCCGCCGGCCAACATGCCCGAACTCGACACCGAGAGCCCCGAACTTGCAGCGCTCTCCGTGCGGGAGCAGCTCCGCGTGCATCGCCAAGAAGAGAGCTGTGCTTCCTGTCACAAGGATATTGACCCGTGGGGCGTCGCTTTCGAACACTTCGACGCTGTTGGCCAATGGCGCGACCAGATTCGCAAAATGCGCCCTCGGCCCGAGGAGCCACCGAAGGATCCGACCGAGAGCGACGAAGAGAAGAAGACGGAAGAAGAGCCTCCTCCGCCTGAGTTTGACCTACTCCCGCTTGATGCGCACGAAACGTTGCCGGATGGCACCGACATTCGCGGCGTTGACGACCTGCGCGCCTACTTGCTCGGCCCTCGACGCGAGGACTTTGCCCGCACGATCGTAAGCAAACTGCTCGCTTACGCCTTGGGTCGATCACTTGAATCGAGCGATGAGCCCGAGGTCGATCGGCTCACGGCGGGGTTCCTCGAAAACGATTTAAAGCCGCTAACATTGGTCCGCGAGGTTGTCAACAGCAATCTCTTTCAGACAAAATAGGGTTACTTCTATGAAGCCACGCCACATGGATCGCCGTACCGTCTTGCGAGGTGCGGGAGTCGCTCTCGCCCTGCCATTTCTCGACTGCATGGCCGAGGGCAAAGCAGGGCAGAAACCACCGCGGCGTTTTTGCGGGTTCTACTTTCCGTATGGCGTGTCGCTGCCCAAAAAGAATTCCGAGCACGCACAATGGCGTTGGTTCCCTGAGGGAGGTGAGCGCGACTTTCGCTTCACCAAGACATTGGATGTTCTCGAGCCCCTGCGCAACGACATCACAATTTTGCAAGGCCTGTCCCACCCCGAGTGCCGCGACATGGGCGCACATGACACGGGCGACACCTTCCTCACAGGCAGCAAGCTCGTCGGCAAATTTCTTAAGAACACCGTTTCGATTGACCAGTACGCTGCCGCGGCGATGGGACACCACACACGCTACTCGTCACTCGTCCTTTCAACCGACGGCGGCGTCGGCGAGCCGACTCGCGCCAGCACGCTGTCATTCAATGAGAATGGACACCCGGTCCCCGCCCTCAACTCGCCGCGAACGGTGTTTGACCGCCTCTTCAGCGTGGATGACCCCGACCTTGAGCGGCAGCGCCGATCGCTCCAGAGTTCGGCCAGCATGCTCGACCGCATTGGCGACCATTCCAAGCAGGTGCGCCGTGACCTTGGCGCGCAGGATCAAGTGAAACTCGACGAGTACCTCGAGTCGGTACGCGAGATCGAGAAGCGAGTCGAGCGTTCGCAAGCTTGGCTCGATATCACTCGCCCCGAACTAAGTGATGCCGACCGCGAGATGCTCCACCTTGACGCCGACGACGAAGCGCCGAAACAGCTCATGCGGACCATGTACGATCTCATCTACCTAGCCTTCCGCACAGACTCGACCCGCTTCGTGACCTATCAAATCGGCAGTATGGGCGACTTTTCTTCAAAGGCCGGCAAGTTCCCCCAACTGCTGGGCTTCGCCGACACGCTACACACGCTCGCCCACGACTGGAACAAGCCGGGCGGAGCCGAGAACCTCGGCAAGTGGGACCGCCACATGGCCGGTGAGTTCGGCCGTTTTCTCGAGCGGCTGCGCTCGACGCCGGAAGAAGGCGGGACACTGCTCGACAACACTCTCGGGTTCTACGGCAGCAGCAACAGCCAGACCCACAACAACGCCAACTATCCGCTCATCCTCGCCGGCGGCCGCGGCATGGGTCTGCAGCCCGGCCGCTTCCTCAAATTCGGCGAAGAGACACCGTTGTCAAACTTGTTCGTAACAGCGCTCGACCGGCTAGGCGTCCCCGTCGACGGCTTCGCCGATAGCACCGGCGAAATGTCCGAACTCTTCGGCTAATCATCATCCCCACAGTTTGGAGTAATACCCTGTTGAGGGATGGGTGATGGCCTCTATGGAACGCTATCGCCGCCGCGAAGCAGCACCCGCGGAGCCCCGACCGCGAGGGAGGCGATTTGGCCGCCAGAGCCCAAGCACGGCAACCAAACCACGCCGTATCGTCGACTCGCGGGAACCTGATCTAGGGAAACAACAAGCCCATCAGCTCATCATGGGCACTGAAATTCGGCACAATCCAGTCCGCGCCTACGCCTGCCAACCTTTCGCGCTTCACCGGATCAACCTGCTGGCACTCCGGTTCATCGGACGCAATGCCGACCGCAACCCCGCCCACTTCCTTGACGTTTTCGATCTCGACGAATCCATCACCGAACCCGAGAAACTCATGCCCCTCGAACTCACTCTCGCGGATGATCTTCGCAATCAGAATCTTCTTCGAGAATGACTTGTAATCATCAAGCGCCCCGAAGCATCCTCCGCCAAAGTACTGGTCGACCTGCAGCAACTTCGCCTCGGCGCGCATGAACGGCTGATCGGTCCCGCTCGCCAGGAACATCGTCATGTCGCGTGCTTTCAGCGCATCGAGCAAACGGCGCGCACCCGGCACCATCATCTGCTCCGGCGGCGTCTTCCCGGATTCAAGCGCCGCGATGCGGTCCTTGATCATGTCCGCGAGCAGGTCGAGATAGATGTGTTTGTGCTCCAACGGTTCGAGAGGCTGCCCGCCGCGCTTCTTGAGTTGCTCGGTGAACTCGATCATCTGATAGATCGTCTGCCGCCCGGTCAGGTGGCCTACGAACCCCTCGACGATCGCCGTCAACTCTTCTTCGGTCTCACCGGTCTTCAGGTCCAGCAACGGCTCGACCATCATCGGCACCATCACATCGAACCAACCGGCGCGGATCAACGAAATCGTGCCGTCGAAATCAAAGACGGCCACCTTGGCCCGGGAAGCGTTTGCTTCGGGATGAAGTACTTCGATCAGAGAAACCATACTGAGTGATTGAGCCCCGTCCAGGAAGGGAAAACCACGGAAGCGACGAGGACCGCTTAGCTTATCCTATTGCGCGTCCAACGGGCTAATCCGCTCCGGCCGGCACTTGTCGCTCGCCGCGCCGGAGAGCTTAAAGTCATCGAAATCGCCCGTCTCGTTGAACGAGCCAAGCCCGACCCACCCATACGAATAGTCCTTGGCTACCACGCTAAACCGGGGCTTCGCTTCGTCATCGACAAAAACCTCAATCGACCCCACTTCGACCCGGCGCACAACTCGGATATGATGCCAGTCCGAGGTAGGTAGCGCAGGGGCCGTCCCTGCCCCACCGATGCGATACCGCTCGCCACCGTTCACTTTGAGCAACCCGTTGTGCACCCGAACATTGCCGTGGTCGCTCGATATGTGGGCGTAGTAATAATGCAGCCGGTCCTGGAAGCCGAACGCAACCAGCAAACTCTTTCCCGGCCGCCGTGCCTTCACTTCCAACTCGAAGTCACTCACGCAACCCGGTTTCCATAACGCGAACTTCACCGGACGCCGTGGATCACCCACCGGACCCTCCGTCGCGAGCCGCAGAAAACCGTTGCCGCCTTTCTCGGCGTGTTCCCAATGCGACGGGATCGGCAAGTGCCAATCGCTCAGGTCGGCGTTTTCGAAGTCTACCGACCAACTCGCATCGCCGCCAAACAGCGGAACGCAAAGCAGAAGTACCGCGATCATCAAGCGCATGCTGTCCGTTGTACCAGAAACCCACTGGTCTTTCACGCTGATCTCGCCCCCGCAACAATCCGTTCCACAATCTCGCGGCTGCGGCGAATACAATCAGGGATACCGATCCCCGTATACCCATTGCCCCCCAGGTGTAATCCCGACAGGTTCCCCACGCGGCCCTCGATCGCATCAAGCCGCTTGCGATGCCCCACTTCGTATTGCGCCATCGCCCGCTGCCAGCGGTGAACCTTAGCCGTCCTCGGCTTCGCTCGAAAACCCATCAGTCCGCTGACCTCGCTGTGCGCCAACCCGGTCAGCGCATCATCGGACTCACCCATTCGGCGCTCCGCTTCATCAGCCGAAACGAATCCTCGCACAAAAACCGTATCCGCCGCCGCGCGGTGATCAAACTTCGTATTCACCCACGTACACGCGGCCAACGCCCGGCCCTCACTCGCCGGAACCAGAAATCCGAACCCGTCCAACGGATGATCAAACGTCTCTTTCTCATACAGCAGAGCCGCCGTGATCGATGAGTGATAGGGAATCTCCCCCAGCTTTTCCACAAGTTCCGAGTCCAATCCACCAATCAATTCCGCCGCCCGGTATGCAGGAACCGCCGCGATCACCTGTTCCACATCCATCGGCTCGCCCTCGGACAACAGTACTCGAAATCCGCCGTCGGTCTTTTCAATCCCGACCGCCGTCGCACTCACCCTTTCGACCGTACCCTCGATCCGCTCCGTAAGAGCATCAATCAACTGCTGCAGGCCCTTCCGCAACGTGAGAAAGAGCGAACCACTGCTCTCAGTGTCCGAACGCCGCGCACGCCCGACAAGAATTCCTAGCGTCAAACTGCCATACTTCCGCTCCAACTCCACAAACATCGGAAGCACGCTATTCACGCTCAGCTTCTCCGACGACCCGCCGTAAACCCCCGCCAGCATCGGCTGCGCCAAGTAGCGGTTTGCTTCTTCGCCATAGTGCTCGCGCACGAACTCAGCAACGGAGCGGTCCTTCTCCGTCGTCGAAGCCTTCCGGAAGTACTCGGTGGCGAATGACAGCTTCGCCTTCCACCCGAACAGCTTCGACGTCAGAATCGGGCGTAATTTGGTTGGGGCCAAAAATTGCAAGCCGTCCGGCAACGGGACCAGCCGCCCGCCGCGCACAACGAACGTTCGCCGCGCGTGGTCGCGCGACCCTATCACATAATCCGCCAAGCCCAGTTCCCGAATCAGCTCCATCGCCCACGGCTTCTGCGCAATAAAACTATCCGGACCCGCCTCGACGAGCGTGCCGTTAACGTTCTCTGTATGGATCACACCGCCGAGCCGCGGGCGTTCTTCGATCAGCGTGCACGGCAATCCGGCTTTGGAAAGAAAGTAAGCGGCGGAAAGCCCCGAGATTCCTCCACCGATGACAGCAACACGGTTCACAGCAAAATCGCTAGTTGGAATATTCCCGGACCATCTTCACAACCGCCTTCACATTCTCAACTGGCGTCTCAGGCAGAATTCCATGCCCCAGGTTGAAGATGAACCCCGGCTTGTCGCCGACTCTCTTGAGGATGTCGTGCACCCTCCGCCGCAACTCATCGCGCGGCGCGAACAACGCGACCGGATCGAGGTTCCCCTGAATCCCAGCCGCGTGGTGAATGCTCGCCCAAGCCTCGTCGATTCGCACACGCCAGTCCACACCGAGCACGTCGCCGCCCGCTTCGTGGAGCGCAGGCAGGAACCCCCCGCCCCCAGTTGAGAAATGAATGACCGGCACGCCCGTCGACTGAATCTTGCAGATCAACATCCGCGAGTGCGGCATCACGTACTTCTCATAGTCCGCCGGCGTCAGGGCGCCCACCCAGCTATCAAACACTTGCATCACGTCGGCGCCGTGGCTCACCTGCGAAGCCGCATAGGGAATCAGCATCTCCACAATCTTCCCCAGCAACCGATTCCAAGTCTTCGGATCGCTATACATCAAGCTCTTCGCGCGCACATAGTTGCGTGACGATCCACCTTCGATCATGTAGCTCGCAAGCGTAAACGGGGCCCCTACAAAGCCGATCAACGGCACCCGCCCGTCGATGAGCTTCTTCGCCTCGCTGATCGCTTCGCCCACGTAGTTCAGTTCATGGGCATGCCGCGTCTCGAGCGCGTCGACGTCCGAAACCGATCGAACGGGATTGTGAATCACCGGACCCTCGCCTTGCATGAATTCGAGCTTCAAGCCCATCGGCTCAAACGGCAACAAAAGGTCCGCGAAGATGATTGCCGCGTCGACATCGAGCGCATCGATCGGCTGCAAGGTGACCTCGGCTGCGAGTTTGGGCGTCTTGCAAATCTCAAGAATCGGATGCGCCGCGCGAATCTTGCGGTACTCCGCCATATAGCGGCCCGCCTGCCTCATAAACCAAATAGGTGGAGTGGAAACAGGCCTGCGGTGGCAGGCTTCAAGTAGCGGGGCAAGCATTTAACTGACTATATCAACCAGTCGTGGGAAACTAGCCGCCCTGCCACCACCCCGTTACGCGGTCCACGATCCCGGTCTCCGTTTGTACAGGCATTTCGGGCTTCACAAAGCGAATCCGCGGCGGAGGCGGCCCGGCGGGCTTCTCTTCAACCCGGTACACCCGGTGGGCGACGAGCACGTACGTCCGATCAAGCCGTTCGCCTTTCTTCTCCACCGTGATCGTGAAGCCCGGTCCCGTACCGCGCTCCGTCTCGAGTTGCTTATGCATTCGCACAGGCAGGTAGCCGGTCAACCCGCGCTCCAGCTTAATCGTTCCGTATGCCTGACGCCCGCGGCTCCACATGAAAACCCGGATCAGCGAAAAATCATAGGTCTGCTTCGGCCGGTCGATCTGTGTCCAAAACCATGTCGTCTTCGGCTGGGCCTGACGACCATCTTCCACCGCCCCCAGCGCAAAAAAGGAAGTGATGCGTTTTCGCTCGGCATACTGTTTCACTTCATCGGGAACCGCCGAATAGAGACCCGTGGTCAACGCCCAGCCGGCCTCTCCGTTCGGCGCGCGCACAAGATACCAATCGTCAAGGCCCGTCGGGGAAGGAGGTGGCTTGCCGTCCTCCGGCGGGCGGGGCAGGCGGTCCACAAGCTGATGCCGCAGCAACTCTGCTTCCTCATCTTCCTCCAACTGATAAATCGTCGGAGACCAGCGGTACGGTTCCAGGTGGATGTTCAACCGATACAGCGCGCGATACGTCCCCTGGCTCGGCTCCGACCGCGTTTGCTGCCCGATCTGATCCATCTTTCGGCGCAGCTCGCGCGTCGCGAGCCGGCTGTCACGGGTCCAGCCTGAGACACCCGCTCCCGTTCGCACGCGAACAAAACGGCGTCTCCGCTCGACGACTTCCACACGCTCACCCAGAGCAAGCGTCGCGACAACGGGCGCATTCGGCTTGAGTTCCTCACGCAGTCCCACGTCCTCGCGCGCCGCATAGGCTTCTTCGATCTGCGGGGCATCCGAACCACCCGAACAGCCCGCTGCGAGAAGCAGTACAACGAAGATTAAGAGCAAAATGTAGGGGCACGGCATGCCGTGCCCAAGACCCCCGACGGGGGCCCAGAGACGCAAGCTCAGCCGCCTAACAGTCAGCAGCAACGTAACAGCCGCCATTTCAGGGAATATCCGCCGGTTCGCGAACGGTTCAGGGTCCCGCCGCCGGACTCATGGCACGTCTTCTCTCTCGGCACAGAACTTTCCTACGATGGTATCACCGCTTCGATGTCCCAACCGACCGAAACAGCCGACGCACCCCTACGCTGCGGCGATTGCCACGCCGATGTTCCCCGCCCCGCCGGACAACCCTCACAGCCCCCAACCGACTCTGACCACTATTGCCCCTTCTGCACAAAACCCGTCCCTACGCCACTCCAATGCAAGCACTGCGGCTCGACCATCTGCCCCCGCTGCGGAGCTCTCCTAGAACTAGCTGACGAACTAGGCATCGGCTAACCCACCCTCCCAGTCAATCCGCCCACCAACAAGGGAAAGAGGCGCGGATGGAAAATCCGCGCGCCCGCGGGCGAAGCCGGCGGAAAGCGCCCAACGGGGCCGCAACATGAAAGCCCACGACTTCAGTCGTGGGTAAACGGCTATCCTGTCCGGCATGACCCGCCGCCGCCTCCTCACCACCGTCCCCACCGGCGCATGGTACGCCCACTACGAATCCCTAGCCACCACCGAAACCAACCAGGTCAAGATCACCGATATCCGGGCCATGAACCTCGGCAATCGCGGGACAAGCCTCCTCAAGATTCTCACCGACTCGGGCCTCGGGACCGATGCTGCGCGCCCGCATCGAAGAGATGAAGCCCCGCCTCATCGGACACGACCCGCTCGCCATCGAACGCCATTTCCACGCCATGACCTCGATGATGCACCCCCACCTGCCGCACATCCCGTCGGTCGGAGGCATCGACATGGCGCTCTGGGATCTGGCCGGAAAGATCCTCAACCGCCCCGTCTATCAGCTCCTCGGCGGCCCGTTTCGCAAATCTATTCGGATGTACTCACACGGGCACGTCCGCGACATCACCGACCGCAAGCAGTGGGAGGATTTCTACGCCGAGGCCAAAAGCCTGCCCGAGGGTTTCACGATCTATAAGCAGGGTTTCGGCAACCTGATGCCCCGCCCCACCGAGGGCGCCGGCTGGCCGGTCAACTTCACGCAGGATCACGTCAAAAGGATCGCGCGCGGCTTCGAGATCGCGAAAGAGATCTGCGGTGATGACATTCAGATCGCCGTCCACGCACACAACGAGTTCGACGCGCCCACGGCCATCGACCTCGCCAAACGCATCGAGCCTCTCGACCCGCCGTTCTTTGAACACCCGCTCGGTGTCACCTACGACCCGTCGTGGCTCGCCCTCAAGCGCGCATCGCGCGTGCCACTGCTGGTCGGCGAAAAAGTGAAGCTCGTCGAAGGATTCAAGCCTTTCCTCGAAACGCAAACCGCCGATATCCTTCACCCGGACCTGGTCTACGCCGGCGGCTTCACCGGGTGCAAGCGCATCGCCAACTTCGCCGCCCTCTTCCGCGTCCCCGTCGTCCTCCACAACGTTGGACATCTCACCAACACCCTAGCCGCCGCCCACTTCGGCTGCGCCATCCAAAACTTCTACCGCTCCGAAAGCCGCCTAGGCGAAGGCAACCGCCCCGTCGAGCAACAAGCCGCCGGCGAAAAACCCCAAATTCAAAACGGAGAACTCCGCGTCTCCGAAAACCCCGGCCTAGGCGTCAACTGGAACGAAGACTACCTCCGCCAACACCTAGCCCCCGGCGAACCCTGGTGGGGTAATGGCTCCCGATAGAGTTTAGAATGAGGTGGTCACCAAGCAACACTTTGAGCTTAAGCGTGGACCCGGCCGAACTCAAGCGAGTGCCCGCGTGATCGTTAAGCCCCGTAGCGTGGATCTCGCTTTTGAGATCCGCGGCCTTTCCTCCGACCGCGCTCTGGGTTCGGAGGTAGAGCGCAGAAATTCGACCGGAGCCCTTTCCGGAGCGTGCCATTGTCGTTCCGCAAGCCCAACCATGCCCCGCCAAGCGCGGGTGGCGACGGTCGGCGCACCGCACCACATTACCAGACGAGGCAACAACCGCCAGGACGTCTTCCTGCTTGACCCCGACCGCGGCCCCTGCCTGAGAGCCTCAGCCATTGCGTGCCGGCACCCACGGAGCCCCGACCGCCAGGGGAAGCGGTTTGGCCACCAAAACCCCCAGCATCGCAACTCAACCACGCTGTATCGTTGGCCCCTCGGAATCAAACGCAAAGCAACCATCGACAACCCACCAACAGTCCTGCCCTCAGCAAAACCACAGGCTCAACCGCCTCGCTCCGGCGTCGGCGGACACCGCTTCGCCATCGCGATAGCCTTCCAGCACCCGCAACGTGATGCTGCCGTTCGAACCCAGATCCGCGGTCACGGACAAACGAAAAAGAAAACTCCTTCAGCCTCAATTACTTCCCCTCCCACGGACCGGCGACCCCGCATCTGCCGGGTTACACTCGACCCGGAGCCCAAAGAACATGTCCCATCCAGCGGCAGTCAATTCAGCGACACAGAGTCCTTGTGCAACCGGAACAACCCGCCGGAAATCTCACTGCCTGACAAAACCTGCCATTTTCGGCCAGGCTAGTCGCACAAGCGGGCCCAAACCCATTCCACCCAGGTGCTTCACTTCGTGGGCTCTCCCCAGCAGGGGCTCGCCTTGCTGTTGACACCCGCCGCGGTCCGTTGTTAGCCTGCAAATTCGATTCCTGAGCAGGGCGCAAGCCCGTGCTTAAGTAATCAGCAAGGAGAATAAGTTGTGACTTTGAAACCGTTGGGCGACCGTGTCGTAATCAGCCGCACCGAAGATGGAGAGCAGATCAAGGGTGGCATCATCATTCCCGATTCCGCCAAGGAGAAGCCGCAGCGCGGTGAAGTCGTCGGGGCTGGCCCCGGCAAGCGACTCGAGAGCGGGAAAGTGGCCCCGATGGATGTGAAGGCCGGTGATACCGTCCTTTTTGGCAAGTACTCGGGGTCAGACGTAACCGTGGACGGCGAGGATCTTCTGGTTATACGCGAGGACGAGATTCTCGCGGTGATCGAATAAGGCCCCGCGGCCCTACCCAGTCCGCCGCCAGTTTCCCGGCGTGCCTTCCACATCCATGGCTTTCGCGAGGGCGGGCAGCATGGCGGACTCGGCTCGGTCGGGATCGGCCCACATCCAGGTCTTGATCGACCGGCGACGCCGGTCGAAACCTTCGTCACTCGCTTTCTGAGTCGGAATGTAGCCCGGTGCGCTGTCTCCGTAACCGACGGAGACAACAGAAAAGTCCGGTCGCATTTCCTGGGCCCACAGTTGATATTGGACGAACGTCTCGCCCGGACAAAGCAGCAGACGGGCCGGGCCGAAATCAACGACAGGGATGTCGAGACGTTCTCCGCCGTCGTATCGCCTCCACCAACTTGCTCCCATCGCCGAGACGGCACGCGTCTTGTTCGGCAACGTGGAATCAGCGACCTCTTTCTCTTGGTCTTCTCTCGAAAATCCCGGTGACGACCGCAGCGGCAGGTCGAGCGGGAGGCTACGGAACTTAACCTGAGCGAGCGCGATTCTTTCGGTCGCCTTCCATGCGGCTTGCATACCCTCGTAAACGCGTTCCGCCAAGACAGCGCGATTGTCGAGGTTGCCATCGTTGAACTTGCCCGCCGTGACGTCGCCGGCACAACCCGTTAGATAGATCTGAGCCACCGAAGGGTGGTCTTGTTGCATCCGCTGTCGGGCGAGGCCGACGTAGTCACTCGAAACGAGCCCTTGTCCATAGTTGGTGATCGGGTGGACGGCGAAACACGAGATGGCCGCGATCGGCTCGTCACCGTCCCAGAAGCTCAGTGTTCTGAGCCATGGATCGATCAAGCCCTCGGGCAGCGACCTCAGCTCGGGATCGGGAACGACCGCCGAGCGGTCAAACGACACGTGCCCGGCCGGCGTCTCGACACGCCGGTTCGAAGCGATGGCATCGACGCGGCCTTGCCCCGTACCGATGTGGGTCACCGGACGAGCGCCCGGCAGGCTCGCGCGAAGAGCGTCGGCGACACCCGCGACCGCCCGCTCGTGAAACTCCGGATCGCAAAGAAGCCCGCCGAGCCCTTGTGCGTCGAGCAGGCGCTGTGCTTCCAGATCCATGACCGGCGTGTCGTGTTGATGCAACGTGGACACGACGACGCGATCAGGTGAGGTACCGGCGGCTGTGGCCAATACGTGACGCCAACGTTCATGAGCGTCGTTTCGAATCTCGCACCAGTCAACGCCGACGATGACGATCGGTGACTCGGGTCCAGTGAGTACGACGCCATGCGCCAAGAGCGGATCGACGATCTCGCGCGCGGGCTCAATCACACCGGCCAGAAGGCCGTGACCGAGCGGCGGCGTCACGTCGGCGGAAAAGCTTGCGAGGCGATACATCGGTTGATCCGTCGCGCAGTTCACCAACAGAGTACTCGGAAGGGCGGCGCTCGCGGTTCGGAGGAAGCGCCGGCGTGTGACGCGGCCTTGCGTTAGTCCCACTGGACGCTCCTGTCCCGGAGCTGGCGCTCTAACTCGTCGCGGCTCTCGAAGCGCACGGCATCCATGCCGGCGCGCCGCGCGGCGTCAACGTTGATCTGCTTGTCATCGACGAAGAAGCACTCGCCCGCCGGGGCTCCGGCCCGCCGAATCGCCTCGTCGTAAATCTTCGCGTCGGGCTTCATCGCGCCGACTTCATACGACAAGACGAAGTCATCGAAATGTCGCAGCATCAGATACCGCTCACGGAGAAAACGGTAGTGGATGTCATTCGTGTTGGACAGCAGAAGCAGGCGGTATCGGCGGCTGAGGCCTTCAAGAAAATTTTCAGGAAGAAACGGTTCAGACACGAACATGTCGCCCCACAAGTCCTCGAAAGGGTCATAGGCTAGGTCGAGATCGAGGACCGCGCAAAACCGCTTGTGGAATTCGTTGTTCGAGAGTTCACCCCGCTCGTAAGGGCCGGCTAGATTCGCACGATGAATGACCTCTGGGATTTCATCGGCGCCGCAGCGAGTCAACCCGGCGAGCGCCCGGTAGGCCCGTTCGAAGTCGAGGCCGATGATCACGTTGCCGAGATCGAACAAGAGTGCTTTCAAAATGGAACCCGCCGACACCGCTGCAACGGCGCAACCGAAGAAGGAGTCCCATCATAACGGCTTCGGGTTGTTATGCTGGCAACCGGACAGGGCAAGTCTTTCATGACCGCCCGGACGACGATGATGACGAAACTTTCAACTGCTGTTTCCGCGTTGCTCGCAGCCCTGATCTTACCAGCATTGCTGACCGCCGAGCCAAGGCGAAGAGTCATTCCGGCAGGCCGTGCCGAGACGATGTACTACAACGGCAAGATCATCACGATGTGGCCGGAACGACCGATCGCCGAGGCCGTCACGATGGCGGGTGGCCGCTTCCTGGCGGTGGGGACGACGCAGCAAGTCGGTCGCACGGTCGGTCCCGATACGAAGCAGATCGACCTCAAAGGCAAGACCGTGGTGCCGGGCCTGATCGACGCGCATGTCCATGCCATCAACGCGGGGTTGGCCGAGCGCGACGGCGAGATCCCGATCATGAAGAACTTCGCAGATATCCGCGCGTACGTTGAGAAGGCCGCTCGATCAACACCGGCCGACAAGCTGGTTTTCGTGCCTAAGGTCTACTCGACGCGTCTGAAGGAACGGCGCTATCCCACGCGCTGGGAACTCGACGAGTTCAGCGGCAGCCACAACATGATGCTCGACAACGGCTACGCCGCTTCGTTGAACTCGGCGGCGCTCAAAGCGGTGGACGTGAGCCGCGATACGCCCGAGCCCGCCAACGGCAAGATCATTCGCAACGAAGACGGCGAGCCGACAGGACTGATTCTCGGCGCGCGGCAGATCGTGGGCGGCTTGCTCGAGCAGCGAGAATTCACCGCCGAAGATCGGCTCTGGGCATTACGAAAAATGCAGAAAGCCTATAGCGCCGTCGGCCTGACAAGCGTTATCGATCGTGCGCTACGCCCTGAGGGCATACGCACCTATCAGCGGCTCTGGGAGAAAGATGAGCTACAAGTGCGAACCAACATGACGGTTCGTCTGATGGGAGAAGAGCCGATCGAAACGCTGCAATCTCAGACAGACTTGTTGGCCCCACTGACCGGCTTCGGCGATGACTACCTTCGGATCGGCGGACTCAAGATCGTGCTCGACGGCGGCATCCTCATCGGGACGGCCTACTTGCGAACACCCTACGGCACGCGGACGCAAGTCTACGGCTACAACGATCCCGATTTCCGCGGGGTTTTGCGTCTGCCGCGCGAGAAGCTTTTCGCGTGGGTCAAGTACGGGGCGAAGCTTGGCTGGCAGATGTCCGCGCATACGACCGGCGGTGCTTCAACCGACCTACTGCTCGAAGCCTACGAAGCGGTAGATCGTGAAGCATCGATCCGCGACCGCCGATTCACTTTAATCCATTCCAACTTTCACAACGAGCATTCCATCCGTAAAGCCAAAGAGTTGGAGGTGATCGTCGACGTGCAGCCGGCTTGGTATCACCTGGACGGGCCTGCGCTCGCGGAAGTCCTCGGGCCGGAACGCATGAAAACCTTTCAGCCGCTCAAATCCCTTTTCGATGAGGGACTCGTGGTGGCCGGCGGCACCGATCACATGATCAAGTTCGACGCACGCACATCGATCAACCCTTATCACCCGTTCTACGGCATGTGGATGACGATCACGCGCGAGACCGTCACGGGCGAGGTCTTCAATCCCGAGCAGCGCCTGACGCGCGAACAGGCCCTGAAGATGTGGACCTGGAACGCGGCCTATCACTCATTCGATGAAGAAGTGAAGGGCTCGATTGAGCCCGGCAAGCTCGCGGACATGGTGGTGATCTCGAAGGACTACCTGACATGCACAGAGGCGGAAATCCGGGATATCGAGGCGCTGACGACCATCGTCGGCGGCAAGGTCGTCTTTCAGCGGTAGCAGGCAGTCGAAAAAGCCCCCCGGCTCTGCTGGAGACCGCTACATGCTGTATTCAGTGGCATGGGCAGATACCAGGGATGGACACCGATTTGAGTTTTCCATCAGTCCGCTGGACGCGACCTACGAGCATGCCCACTTCTAAACAAATAAAGTTGTTGGGTTTTGCCGGACTCAGGGTAAGCTGAGAGTGGGTTCATTTGGTCCATTAATGAATGAAAATACGCTGTGGGCTGAGATCATCCGGTTGCGAAAGTTGGAACTTGGTGCCGGTCTTCGGGATAGTGTAGAGGAAGCCGCCAACCTGTTAATGGACGGCCGTCACATTGAGGCTGAGGCTCTGGTGCAGAACGCGGAGGCACGCGTAAGGATGCACGACGCGCGAGCCGGCGTGGTCGCCGTCTAGTTACGTCAGGTGGGCGTTGCTACCTAAGGGAAATGCCGAGGTTCCCTCGCGGGAATGTCGTCCTGGAGTTTTGTGGGCCGAGTGAGAAGACCTACCGCGGCAGAGTTCGATCGACAAACCGAACGCGGCCGAACCAATCCGGCGAGTGGAACGACCGAAGTTCCGCCGGCAGAGGTGACCATGTGCTCAACCCGCGACGCACGACGCCTTTCTCTTGTGGCTGGTTATTAGGAACTCCCTCCAACCGGTTTAGATTCAAGCGCCACTCATCGCCGTCGTGCGGCGGTGTGTGCGCGGCATCTTTCGCGAAGTTGCGGAACGGAACGGCCATCTCCAGAATCCAGTGATCGTCGTTAGCGGCGGGGTCTTTCTTGGTTTGGCCTTGCCAGGTAGCGCGATACCGCACGCCGTCCGGATCCCAGAAAGGCGGCCCGTTCCACCAATCCGTTCGGGCGCGGTTGAGCATGGCGCCGATGGCGTTGATCTCGAACGTATAGTAGTTGCGCACCTTGGCCGGATTGGGACTGATGAAGACCTCTACGCAGTCATCGCGTGATACAGGTCCATTCCGCTCGGTGACGTAGGCCGAGATCTTCTTGTCGAGGCAATAGTAGCCGACGTAGAGGTTCTCGTCGTCCCACGCGAGCTTGGCGAGGGTTTGTTGCCGAACCCGCGTCTCACCGCGAAACGGGTGAAAGTTCCCGGCCGACGGCACGTCGCGCCAAGCGGCTTCATCCAGCTTGCCGTCGATGACAATCGGCGATGTCGCGCGATGAATATCGTATTGAGAGAGTTGCTGTGCCGACAACAGCGGACACAGCGTCAGGATGATCAGCCAGCGAATCGCCATACGATCTCACCTCGTTGAGGCTTAACAACTAGGACCGCAAGGCGCGGTCGAGGGCCTCGACGTAGAAATACTCGCCCCACATGACGGACTCGTTCACGCCGAGTCCTTTGTGAAGGTGATACACGCCCTCGGTCAAGATACCTTCCCAGCCGGGTTTCCCGCTCGCCAGGAACGGTTCTTGCGAAAGCGTCAGCAGGATGCGCCGCGCCGTTTGGTCGTAGAGAGCGCCCTTCGCCGGATCGGCGCTCAACTTCGCAAGACGCAGCATTCCGGCGGCCACGATGGCCGCGGCCGATGTGTCGAGATGGCGCGGACCGTCCGCGGGAAGGTCGTAGTCAAACAGGGGAACCCCATCCGCGGGAGTTTCTCGGATGTAGAAATCGGCGCAGGCTTCGGCGGTCTCGAGAAATCGTGGATCCCGCACGGCGTTGTACGACGACGTGAAGCCGTAGATCGCCCAAGCCAACCCACGCGACCAACACGAGTCGCCGCGATAGCCCTGCTGAGTCGTCTGGCGCAGAAACTCGCCCGTCTCGAGATCGTATATGCCCTCGTGGGACGAGCTGCCGTCGCCGCGGATCAATACCCGGCGCGTCGTTAGGCAATGCTTCATGGCTACGTCGAGAAGCTCTTTGTCTCCGGTCTGAAGACCAGCGTAGAAGATGATACCGACGTTCGCCATGATGTCGATGAACAGCGAGTCCCGCCCCATGAACGAGCACATGTACTCGCCCTTCTCCTTGAACCGCAGCGCCAGCGTCTGGCCGGCTTGGATCACGACATCGTTGAGCGCCTTCTCGCCGGTGAGCTTGTACCAGCGGTGATAGGTCGACAAGAAGATGAACCCAAGGTCGTGGACGTTGCGGTCCATCTTGCGGTGCTCGAGGAACGTCGAATAATGTTCGGCCCGCTCCCGCCATTTGACGTCGCCGGTGTGGCGATGGAAGACCCACATCATGCCCGGCAAGAACCCGTCGCACCAGTGCGTCCACGCTTCGCCGTCGTGACGCCACTTCCCGTTCTGGGTGTACATCGGGTAGAAATCAGGGTCGCGCTCGACCAGACCATTAACCTGTTGCTGAGCGAAATCGAACGCGTTTTCAAGGGCGGGACGCCACTGATTGGAGGGGCAAGTCTCAATCATAAGACCGCCTAGTTTAGCAGGAGGGTGGGGGCTGATTCGCCGGCTGCGGCGGCCTAGGCGCGCTCCGCGCGGGCTCGTTTGACGTACTCGTCACGGTTCTGGCTGGATTCGAAAAAGAACACTTTGCCGTCGATCTCTTCTTGCACGGCCACCTGCTCATCGATGTAGGTTCCCGAGACCGGGTCTTTCACCAAACGCCCTGTCTTTGCATCGTTCGCATCAGTCGATCCGGCGGTGTTCCTGGCGCTCTTGGAACCGTCTTCCGGTGAGGCGACGGTTTTCTTGACAGCCTTGACGACATCCGCAACCAACCCACGCAGCAACGCGAGCGCGATGACGATCAAGGCAATGATGAGAATGTTGCGCACGATGTCAACTCAGACGAAAAGGCGTCGGTCCGCGACCGACGCCTTTTCAAAATCAGAATTTAGCAAACCGTCATCACAGGAAGCAGAGGCCGCTTACTTACGGCGTGTGCGCTTCTTGGCGTCGGGGTTCTCAAAGCTCATGTCAACGCTGCCTTGCAGCGAGGTGATCAGGTTCTGCGCGGTAGGAGCGTTCGGCCCGTTCGGCGTCGCCTTCAAGTAGTTCTGAAACGCCTCGATCGTTCCCTCGGCTGGAATCGTATTGCCTTTGTCGTCGACAGAGGCTTGCCCCATCAGAGTCAGGCCAATCTGATAGTAGGCTTCGGGAAAGGGAGGAGTCGATGTGGCGGCGTCCTGAAAAGCCTTAATCGCGGCTTCGGCGTCGCCCTGATTCATCAGCGTGGCTCCAAGGTTGTAGTGGAACTTGCCGGCATCGTTCGGGGCGAGAAGGGCGGCGTTCGCTAGTTCCTGCTTGCCTTCGTCCATCTTGCCCTGTTTGATCAATTCGAGACCAAGATTGTTGTGGAAATTCGGATCATCAGGCTTCAACTCGATCGCCTTGCCATAAGCAGCGATCGCCTCGTTGCGGGCTGCCGTCGCCGCCTCTCCCCGCTGAGAATTCGCAAACTGTGAGCTCGCTATGGCCAGTTGGCCCCAGATGGCCGTTTGAGAGGGATCAATCTCTCCGGCCTTCGTGAAGGCCACGATCGCCGCTTCAAAGTTCCTGGCTTTCGCCGCTTCCATGCCGGCATTGTAAGCGTCGTTGAGGGCGTCATTCTTTGAGATCTGTTCGCGGCGCTGGCCTAACCGCTCTTCGTAGCGCTTGCGTTGGTCGGCGGACATGTTGTTCAACTGCTGCTCGGTCAGCTGTCCTGAATTCGCCGCCTTTTGATCCGCTGCTTCCGTAGCCAAATCAAAGTCCTGGACGGCTGCATCACCGGCAACCGCCGGCTTGACGCCATTCACGCGGGCTTTCTCCACGCCATCAACTTCCAGGATGACGCTGTAGAGCCCCATCTGAAGGAAGCCGAAGAGGTACTCACCGCGCTTATTGGTCTTGACCTTCGCGCCACCCGACCTTTCCTGCTGCTGCACGCGGACGACCGCATCCTTCAAGGGTTGTCCGTCCGTCCCTATGACTTTGCCGCTGAGACGGCCCGTCTGCGCGGATGCGAACCCCACGGAGATCAACAGCCCTATCATCAATAGGGCAACCTGATAAGCTCTGGCAAACATAGCTCTACTCCTTTTCCGAAGGACCCGCAAGCCCCCCCTGTTAAGAATACAATATTCCTCAGCGTCCAGCTACCGAACCCGCTATCCGGGAACACTGTCATACGGCAAAGGATCCCGCACGCCCGCTTGCTCGAAAGCCCGCAGCCGAAGCGAGCAACTGTAGCAAGTACCACAGGCCTTGTGCTCCGACCGGTAGCAAGACCACGTCAGATGAAGCGGCGCACCGAGTTCGACACCCTGCTGAACGATCTCCGCCTTCGAGCGATCGATCAGCGGTGTTTCAATCGCAATCCGTGTCTGCGGGCGAGTCCCCGCATCCACGGCGCTTGAGAAGGCGCGATAATAGCCGGGCCGGCAATCGGGATAACCGAAGCTATCCTGCTCGACGGCCCCGATAAAGATCTGCTCGGCGCCCAGCACTTCGGCCCACGAAACGGCGGCCGACAAGAAATGGGCGTTCCGGAAGGGCACGTAGGTTACAGGAATCTCACCTTCTTGAGCCGCGACGATGTCAGCTTCCGGCACACGGATCGTTGGATCAGTAAGTGCCGAGCCTCCGATAGCCGTCATATAGCTCTGGTCGATTCTCAATCGTTCCTCCGCGCCAAAAAAGTCAGCAATCTCCTCGAAAGCGCGCCTCTCTCGCGTTTCGGTTCGCTGCCCGTACGACGAGTGCAGCAGAGCCAGCCGGTGGTGCTGAGCCGCGATCGCCGTGGTAACACAGCTATCCATTCCTCCGCTCAACAGCACCACGGCCGCGGGTCGCTTCAACATCGCCATCATGATAGCGGCGACGCGCCACGCTCATCCGGTTCTCATTGATTAGACGGCTATCATAGGCACTAGAGGTACAAAGCGATTCGCGCAAAGCAGGACGCCCGCTGATGATGGCCGCGCAAAACCCGTGGACGAAGAGGGTGTTGCGGGCGTTGCTGCTGCCGGCCGTACTCTCGCAGCTTCCGGCGATCACGGTTGAAGTCGACAACCCCTTCGGGGACGTTCGCGTCACTGTCGGAACAAGCCCGCGCTTCCAGGTCCAGGGTACGGGGACGACCCGCAAAGTCACCCAAGACGACACCGAGATCACCCGCGCCGACGAACGCGTGATCGTGAAATGCGCGCCGGCTGACTCCGAACCCATCGATCTCGACGTTTTCATCCCGATCGGGTTCTCTGTTGACATCGCGACGGCCGACGGTGCGATCGAGATCAATGGAATGATCCGCGGTGCGCGCCTCTCCACCGAAACGGGCAGCATCAGATTGGCCGTGCCGTGGCGGGCGACCCGCATCCAAATCGATGCGGGGGAAGCGCCGGCGGCGCTCCATCTACCCAAACGGAATTACTTCACGATAAACAAGATTACGATCACGCCCGAGCGAACCATCTGGCGGCTCCGCGATCGGCTCCCGCCCGAAGAGATCACCTACGGACGCGTCCGTATCCGGGCTCAAGCGCCGGCCGAACTCCGGCTCACCAACGAACCCATACCACCGGACTCCCCCATCAAACTGCCTTGGCAGTCCGTTGATGTATTGAAGGACCTCCTCGACCGCAAAAAGGACAAGAAGCCGACGCCTCAAACCCAGCAACTCCCCGAGACGGCGGCGGAAAAGGCGGATGGAGCGGCAGCCGACACAGTATTTCGATCGGACGTACGGATGGTCAACCTCGTCGTGACGGCCACGAACTCAGAAGGACGTCCGGTGACCGAGCTAGCCCCCGCCAACTTTGTCGTCATTGAGGATGGCCTTGAACAGGAAGTCAGCTTCGCGGGATCGGACGACGTGCCGTTCAATCTGGCGATTGTGCTCGATCTAAGCGGAAGCACAAAGCCGGACCGTCTTGCGATGAGGGAGGCTGCGAAGAGGTTCGTATCGCTCGCCCGCCCGCGCGACCGTGTCGCGGTCTATGCGCTCGCCGGTGATGTTTTCCACGTGGTCGCTCCGCTGAGCGAAGACCGCGAAGACCTCATCAAAACGCTCGACCAACTTCCCAATGTTGCGGGAGGCTCGCCTGTCTACGACGCCATTGCGTTGGCCTACGCCGAGGAACTTCACAAACGGCCCGGCGAACGCAATGCCCTGATCGTGATCAGCGATGGCATCGACAATCAGGTCAGCAAACAAAACGACGCTCCTTCCACGATCCGGTTCAAACGGCTCGCAAAGGCGGCGGCCGAGATGAACGCGCTCATCTATCCCGTGTTTCTGCGCTCGGGTGAGCGCTTCGGGCGGGGTTGGTCGCGGAAGGCAAGAGAACGCATGGAGACATTGGCCGCCGCTTCCCATGGCCGCCTGTTCGCGGCAATGTCAATCCAGGATCTTGATCCCGTGTTCCCGCTCATCGAACGAGAACTGCGCGGAGTTTATAGCGTCGCCTACTATCCCAACAACCAAGACTTCGACGGGAAATGGCGTAGCGTCGAGGTCAAAGCAGGCGGGACGGACGTGACGATTCGCGCACGCCCCGGTTACTACGCCCGTTGATTGCCGGATCAGCTACAGTGGGCGCATGCTATCCGTCTCCGTGGACCGACCCGCACTAGGTTTCGCCCTGGCCTTTATCATCTGCATGATGCCAGCTTCGATGAACGCACAACTGGAAAAGGGGACTCCTGCGTCGGTAGGCATGTCGGCTGAACAGCTTGACTTGGCCGCGTCGATCCTCGCCAAGCAGGTCGAAGATGGTCCCATTACCGCGGCGGCAATCGCCGTGGTTCTACACAACAAGATCGTGCTCGCGCGCGGTTTCGGGAAACAAACCCACGACGCCGACGCACCCGTGGTTGACGCGGACTCGATCTTTCTGTTGGCCTCGATCACAAAACCCGTCACCGGCTGTGCCTTGATGATCCTGGTTGATCGTGGCCTGGTGTCGCTCGACGACCCGGTGTCCCGATACATCCCGGAGTTTCAGGGCGGCGAGCGTGGCAAAGTTACGGTGCGTAACCTGCTTTCGCACATCTCGGGAATGCCGGACATGCTTCCAGAGAACCGCGACTTGCGGCGAGCGAACGTGCCTCTGAGCGCATTCGTGGCAGGCGCCGCCAAGACGCCATTACTCTACTCGCCCGGAACGAGCTTCCGCTACCAGAGCAAGGGCATTCTGCTCGCGGCGGAGATCGTCGAACGCGTCTCCGGCAAACGCCTGCGCGATTTCGAGAAGGAAGAGATGTTTGAGCCCCTGGGCATGCGTCACAGCGCTCTCGGGATGGGCGAGTGGAAAATCAACGAGACCGTCTGGGTCGAAACCTCGCCGAACGCAAACAAGGCGGACCTGGAACGCTTCGGCCCCAACGGTCGGTACTGGCGCGACATGGGCCACCCCTGGGGCGGCATGCACAGCAGTGCGCTCGACCTGGCGATCCTGCTGCAAACCATGCTCAACCGCGGCGAATACGCAGGCAAGCGCGTCTTCAGCCGTGCCGCCGTCGATGCCATGACGACCGATCAGAACGGATCGCTGGAAGCTCCTTGGGGCCTCGGTTGGGGATTGCGGGATTCCCTGGTCTGGAACTTTTTCGGTGAGCTTGTTTCCGAGAAAACCTTCGGCCATACAGGCGCGACCGGCACCGTCGCCTGGGCGGATCCCGAGCGCGATCTACTCTGCGTCATCCTCACAAACAAGATGGTCGAGAACGGCCGCCTGCTTCGCCGCGTCTCCAACGCCGTCGTCGCCGCGGTCGAAGACTAGCCCCAAAAAGAAAAGGAGGCGCGGGTGTCAACCTGCGCGCCCGCGGGCGCAGCCTGCGGAAGGCCCCTGGAAGGGGCCAAAGAAAATAGTCCATCGCCCAAGGCCGGCCTTGGCCCAACGTGAGACAGCGGTACGCCGGTTCTCACCAACAAGCCCCATCCGACAAACCGGCGGTCACGCAAGAGCAAGAAAAAGATCGTGAATCAAATCAACGACTTACGGTCCGGCGTCACCTATGAATCACGTAGCTGGGTGTATAAGAGAACCAGCGGGATACGACCCCATTCCTGTCTCAGAACGTCTCGCGCTGTCACGCGCCGCCGCGACATGCACCCAATCCCGGTTCTACCTCCACCCATGGGCCTAGTGCTTACCTTCCTTATTAGTATTGCAATGAGATAGCAATAATGCTCGGTGAGTTCGAATACCTTCTCATATCCGCCGCGGCGCGGCTGGGTGACGATGCCTACGGCGTCTCGATCCGCAAGGAGATTGAAGATGCGACGGGCCGGCGCTGCTCAACTGGAGCGCTCTACACAACGCTCGACCGCCTCGAATCGAAAGGCCTGCTCAAGACCTGGATGGGCGACCCTACGCCACAGCGGGGCGGCCGTCCCAAACGGATGGTGCAAGTGACGGCGAAGGGCTCTCGCGAGGCGGCCTCTTTCTACAACGCGGTACGGCGAGCAAGCCGAGGTGTTTCGTGGGAAGCGACGCGGGTCGGAATTTGATAATGACTCCGCTTTGGTGGCTCGTTGACAAACTGTCCTCAGTCTTGGAAGCCAATGAGCGCGACGCCGTGCGGGGCGACTTCGCCGAATCCGGCGCGACCGGTGGACAAGCCCTGCGCGACATGGCCGGGCTGGTTGCAAGACGGCAGGCCGCATTGTGGATGGATTGGCGACCGTGGCTGGCCTTATTGGGAATCGTCGTGCCGCTCGGTGTGCTACTCACACTGGCCTCCAGGATGGCCGTCAGCCGAAGCGCTGTTCCACTTTGGATGTACGTAGATAATTGGACGATGGCTCACCTTGAGAGCTCAGGTGCACGGCAGGATCTCATCGACACCGGCGTGAGCATCTTCAATAGCTACCTCATCCTGGCGGTCTGGTCCTGGGCCAGTGGTTTCGTGCTCGGTCTCGCCTCACGCCGTACGATTCCGGTTAACGGGACACTGTTTTGTCTCATCGTCTCGTTCGTCGGACTCTGGCAAGCCGTGCTGCCGGGACGGTACCACTACTCCAACGCCATAGTGTTTTCGCAGGCATTCTACAGTGTGATCCTTCCGCTCACCGTCCAAGCCACGCTGGTCATACTTCCGTCCGTTTGGGGCATCCATCAGGGTTGTCGAGTGGGCAAGACCCCAAAGGGGCTCCGCACGGTTTTCTGGGCATCGGTCGTCACGACCATCGTCTCGTTGGCACTGCGGAATTGGGTTTGGGTGCTGTGTGCCCTGGCCGGACAACGAGCATGTATGGAATGGGTAGTCTGAGCGGGGTTCGCACGCATCGCCGGCGTCCCGCAGGGCATACAGATACCGACCCTGCCGCTCGCGCTAGTCGGACCGATTGGATACCTGGGCGCAATGGTGTTCTGGCGGAGATGGCACGGTAGGAAGGCAGAACCCATCTAGAACGGCGGGCGAACAAAGAAGCAGATGCAATTCTCGATTCCAAAGGAGTCTCTTATGGCACGTCGTCTACTTGTCGGACTAGCGTTGGTAGTAGCACTGATGGTCGGGTACCCGATCCTTTCCTCCATCCTCACCTCCCCGGAGGGCGCGCCGGCGAGAGCCGATGGATCAACTTTCCGCACCGCCCCGGAATTCACGCTGGCGGGCACCAATCAGTCGACGATCCGTCTTTCGGACTATAGAGGCAAAGTCGTCCTCCTCGACTTTTGGGCGACTTGGTGCGGCGGATGCAAAGTAGAAATTCCCTGGTTCATTGAGTTTGAGGACAAATACAAAGATCGCGGCCTAGCGGTGTTGGGTGTCTCTCTCGACGCGGAAGGATGGGACGTAGTCCAACCGTTTTTTGAAAGTCACAACGTCAACTACCCGGTCGTGCTCGCCGACACTCTATTCGGTCTATCGCATCTCGCCAGCGGCCAATTCTTCGCGCTCGACGCGACAACCGGGAAAACACTATGGCTCGGTCCGCCGCGTGAAGCGAAGAACACCGCCGTCGTCAAAGCAGGGGATCTTCTCTTCCTTCTCAATGACGACGCCGAACTGATCGTGGCGAGAAGCAGTCGAACCAGATTCGAGCCACTGAAGCGCTACACCGTAGCTGACAGCCCCACCTGGGCCCAACCGGCGATATAAGGCAATCGAATTCTCGTTAAGGATGTCTCTTCGTTGACGCTGTGGTCATTGGACTAGAACGGAGCACTCAGGCTACGGATATCCGCGTCCGCGGCGCGGGGACCGAGTTGGTCACGTATACTGAACACAACCGTGGGTATTTTCCGCCAACTCGCCATGCGTGCCGCCAAGCAACTGGCGGCCAACCCGGAAGCACGTGAGAAGGCTTCACGCGTACTCGAAGACGACGTCAAGCCTCGCGCGAAGGAAGCTTGGAAGCAGGCTCAGCCCGAGATCGAGAACGCCAAGCAGGGCATCAAGAATTACGCAAAGATGCTGCGCGACGAATACCGCAAGGGCCGCGACGGCGAATAGCCGGGCTTAGCAGTGCGGGGCGGCAGGTCATTCGACCCAAATCGGCGAGCTCCAGGCCATCTGTTCGTCGTTCTGTAGCACCCTCACGTAGTAGTAGTTTGCGCCCGGCTCGAAGTCGCGGTCCTGGAACTCGATGTAGACCTCTTTTGTATTGGGCCGTCCGGTGTAAACGAAGGTCTGATTCTTCACGATGACAAGTTGCTTGATCTTGTCCGTCCCGATGGCCCGAATCTTCAGCTTGGGAGCCTCGTTCGACTTGATGATGTCGCCCATGATGTAAGATTCGCCGCCCGATTCGGCTTGAAAATCGAGGACGATGTTGTCCGTCGCGGCATAGGTGTGGCGCTTCTTGAGCGCGTCGAACATGGATTCGCGCGTAGAGTCAGAGCTCAGAATACAGGCGTAGGAGATGTGCGTCGACCAGTGGTCGGAACTGGCCTGCACACCGAGCTTGAGTCCTTTCGTCAGGGCATCCCACCAGTAGCCGTTGGGGTTGTAGCCGCTGCGCTGCGTGACAAGTTTCTGCTCGCTCGCGGCCTTGGGCGCCCCTTTATATTCATAGCTGGCGCGGTAGCCTTGGAATATCTCGATCAGCGGTTCGACCTCAGGATCGTTGTCTCGGAAGTCGGTCCCTTGGGCGGTGCCGGAGGAATGCGGCATCGAGATGCCGTCATTCTCATGGAGATAGGCATACAGCTTCGCCGCTCCCACTTCGCCGCGCCGTTCGTCGTCAGGGATGGGCAACGTGCGCGTCCCGCGTTTGGCGAAGATCACGTTGCGGTGTCCGTTGGGGAACCCCAGGCTGCGCTCGTACCCAAACATCGGCGTGAACGTGCCGGCAACGTGGAATAGGTCGGTCAGCTTTTCGTCCTGCCACCAGGTGAACTCCTGGTCAAAGCCCAGTTGATGATCAGTTGGCACGATGTAGTCGAAACCGGCGGCGTCGAGGGCGTAGCGATAGACCTCAATGAGAGAACCGTCGTACTTGAAATCCGCCGAGACATCCGTATGCCTATGCATGTCGCCTCGATAGATCTTGTACTTCGTGTCACCGGACTCGATTGAGTACCCGCGAATCTTCGCGATGGACGCGGCTTCTTTCGGGTGGATGGGTACTTCTTCGGCGAAGGGATCCTTGAAAGCGACCAATGAGCCGTCATATCTCGCGGCGAGTCTTGACCTGCCGAGGTTCGCCGCGTAGATCTCCGCGTTGCGCGGGATCATGTCTTGGAACGGCCGGTTGTCCGTCATCCAAGCCGCCCAGACGCTGCCGCCGTCGTCTGTCGCGAGTGCCGGCCGCTTCTCGATTGAGCCCCGGCTATGGGCGATCGGAACGGGCTGGGTCCATGAGTCACCGTCGTAACGCGTTAGGTAGTTCTCCCAACCAAGCTTGCTGCCAATCGCTCGGGCGCGCTGACGCGTCCAGTGGCGGAACACCATGTTCAGCGTGCCACGGCCATCGAAGATGATTTGCGGATTCTCGAAGTTGGGGTGCAGCCGGTACGGGTAGAACGGGTCGATCTTGCTCTTCGGTTCCTGCCAGGCCTTGCCGTCCCACATGGCCACTCGAAGCGACCTCTCCTGATGCAGCGGGGCCGACATCGGCGGGTTGATGAGGAAGCCTTGATCCTTGCCCCAGTTCGCGCCCGACTCGTCCCAGGCAAGCCATGGCCGGCCTTCGGCATCCACCGCTACGGAAGCGTGAGCCTGGAAGCGCTTGCTGGAGGTCACCGGCCGAACCGGGCCTAACTTGCCGTTCTCAAACGCGCGGAAGAAGACATCGTAGTTGCCCTGGTCGTAGCTGTCCCAGGCGACATAGGCCGCGCCGTTTGCGCCACCGGCGACCTGCGGTTCCCAATCGTTCGCCATCAATTCGCTGACACGCATTTCGTCGGACCACTTGCCGCTCGAGAAACTCCGCAGGTAGATATCGCTCTGGGCGTGACCGGGTTCGCCTCGAAAGCTCTGCCAGGCCACAAACACCTGGCCGTCTTTCGATGACGACGCACGGTGGAATGTGTTGGTGCCCGCGCTACTCACCTTGACGGGCGTTTGCCAGAAGCCGGCGTGCCTGCGGCGGCCCCAGATGTCCCAGCGGGTTCCGTCGCGTTGGCTCCAGAAAGCCCAAAGGCCGCCTTGGGCGTCGACCGCCAGCGAGCAGCGAAACAGGTCGGCGGGCGCAGGTGTCACTTCCTCGGGCGCGGACCAACTCCCGCCGCGCCCGGTTCGGACCATCACGCGATCACCGCGGTCCCGGTACGCGACCCAAGCCGTGGCGAGCGAGCCATCGGGCAACCGCGTGATCGCGGCCTCGTCATCTTCGTATTCGTCGGTCGTGAGCTTCTCGACGGTGGGGCTCCAGGCGACCGATGCGCGCCCGCCAAGAAACAAACTCGGATCGAGCCCCACGTCGGAGACAGAAAAGGCAAAGCTACCATGTGCCGTCTGGACCGACGCGGTGGCGCCGCCCGAATGCTTCACCGTCACGAATACGCCGACAGGGAAATGCATCCGCTTCGGACGTTCGGCCGGACTCATTTCGGTGTAGTTGATCCGAGCGAAGCCCGCCACCTCGTCCCGGCGATTGGTCAAGCGCCAGGAATTCGGGCCGGTCAAGCTATCGTTCTCGGTGAATTGCCAACCTTCGACCTTAACGATCTCTCCGCCGGAGACGTCGATCGAACCGTCCCAACGCTGGTCTTGCTCAACACCGATACCGAGCCGGACGAATAGCGTGTCGGAACGAACGGATGTCTGCGCCGGCAACCGTTCAGCAGCCCAACTCGCCAACACCAAGAGGACGGGCAAAGCCCACAACCTGCGTGACTTCATGCTGTGTATCCCTTTCCTGCGACGGATCGCCGCCCGGCGATTATAGCAACGGTCCCGGCTCACGACTCCGGCGGAGGTGATGAAAGGCGAGAGTCTTCAACACTCTCAGTCCGGCGGACGATCCAATCAGTCATAATCTCCGCCAAGAGGCCGTTGCCGGCTTCCGTAAGATGCTCAGTCCGATCGATCAGCTTGCCGGGCTGACGACAGAATCGCTCGGAAGGGTCAACACGGTCAACTCCGACGTCCTCCAGCATTCCGATGATCTGATCGACAAGGCCCGCCAGGCGGTACGAACCATCCGGCTCGAAGGCCGACCCGACGGGCAGAATCAGCACCGCGAATCGGATACCGCTAGCGCGAGCGTAACGCGCCATCTCCTGAATCTTCGTCTGTGCGAACTCGCGGTTGCCTTCGAACAGCCAGTGGTACCAACGGTCGCGTGACTCCGTGGACGCTCTCAGGCTACCGTGTTTCTGGAGGCGGTAAAAGGCTTTGCGCGACAGATACAGCGAGCGCCACGCCGGAGGCCGGTACATCCGATAGAGGCCGTTGTCGGCGCCTTCATAGACGGAATCGCGGCGTGTGAAGTCGTTTAAATTCAGAAGGTAGAGGGCGTCATCAAAGTGGTAAATCGCGTCTTTGGCGCGGAAGTTCTCCTCGATCTCGGTGACTCCATATCCCGGCACACCAATGTTGAGCACCTTGGCGGGCTCGGCGGCGAGATCGAGCAGGGGCTGCGCCTGGCTGGCAATCGTGATTTCTTGGCTCTGCCAGAAGCTCAAACTCTGCGTGCTGTATATCAACATGCCGAATGTAACCGAATCGCCTACGAGCGCCACCCGGCGGCGATCGGCGACAAGCTCGTTGGATTCATCCCGTACGCCGTACTTGTTAATCCACAGGTTTCCGATCTCGCGCCCCGGCTTCAATTCATACCCCAGCGCGGGGTTGCTTGAGAGCTGGTAGCGGTGCCGCGGATGATCCTTCGAGCGGCCCCAGGCGTCTCCATACAGATGGAGAAATACGCGGCAGAAGACCTCGAGGGCGACCACGGAAACAAGTAGGGCGAGCAGCACGGCCCCGGCCGTCATCGTCCAGCGGCGGCGCGGCACGCTATTTGAGGGCAGAGAAGCGGCGATCATCGATTCGGACAACCGGCGGATTCTCTATTCTAGACCGCGACGGCTTTCGGCCCGTTTGACGGATCTCGTGGACCCGGCCGATGAGAGCGGTGAGGGCCCGAAGCTGTCTTGCGAGGCTTGGAGACCCCGTCTATACTGAATCTTCGGAAAGATGCTCGACGCACATAACGACCTGAAACCGAGGGTCAGAATGCCCGGTCACACGACAGAGTTCCACGCTCCTCAACGAGAGGCCGCCCTGTTTTACGGGATGTTCCTCCGCGGACGGTCCATTGACTCGCTCAGGGAGGAGATCGACGTTTCTCCGCAGCTTTTTCACAAGTGGATGCGGGCGCGCGAGTACGACAAGACGTTTCGCGACAATCTCTTCCGGATGTACTCCTACCGCAAACGAGTTCTCGCGATTTTCGAGTCGTTGGTTAGCAGCGACCAGGCGAGCCACGAGTGGCTCAGCTAGCCGCACTCGGCGCTCGGCGGCTTCTCGCGTGGGCTACAGGAGGCCGGATTCCGCCGCTGTCCGGTAGAGAATTGCGGCTCCGAGCAGCGTCACGACCGCAGCGCTGCCAACGGGCAATGCCCTCATTAAGGGACCGTCTTTCGTGAAGCGGCTAATCGTCGGTCCCGCCAGCACCATCGCCACTCCAATCGCGATCAGCACCGCCGCAAGGCCCAGGCTGAACGCAAGCAGGATGATCAGCCCTAGCACGATGCGGTTGATGGTGAAGGAGATCAATAGCACAGCCATCGCCTCTGGACACGGCACCAAACCGCCTGAGATCCCCAGAGAAAGCAGGCTGCCCCGGCTCGCCCTGGCCGGCGGATCGTGATGATGATGCTCATGACCGTGGTCGTGCGAATGCTCATGATCGCCGTGACTGTGGGTATGGTCGTGAGAGTGGCTGTGGTCGTGGCCAGGAGCATGGGAATGGGGCTTGCCGAGCGGCCAGTGCCTATGCTCAAGCTCTTTGCTACCGTTTTTCGACCGTAGCGCCTGCCATCGGCTCCAGAACAGCCCGGCGCCGATGGCCACGATCAGCAGGCCGCTGGCGAAAGACAACCACACCAACAGGCGATCAACGAGTAGATACTGAGACGCATAGAGCGCAATGAGGCCGAGGGCAAAGACCCCGGCGGTATGTGTGATCGTCACAACCGCGCCCAGGTAGACGGCGTCTCCGATGGTCCCCCGTGAACCCGCAAGATACGCTGCCACGACGGCCTTGCCGTGACCCGGGCTCAGCGCGTGCGCCGCACCGGCGAGGAAGGAAACGCCGAGCGCTACCAGCAGGAAGCCGGCCGTTTGCTCGTTCGTGGTTAACAGCGATTCCAGCCGCTCACGGAGCTCTGAATGTTCGTCCGAAGCGACGGGCTGGCCCTGCGCCAATACACCGATCGGGCTCGCCAACAGCACGAGCAGCAGAGCAACTTGGAGCCGGTTCGCCAATGCCTCTGATACTAACATCTGACCACGATTGAGACGTCCGGCGAGGAGCAAAATGGTCGCGCTTTGCACGCATTCGCCTATAGGCCCTAAAAGGTCGCGAGTCAGTTGACGGCAAAAAGGGGGAGCGGTACGCTTAGGGGGGTTGAACCGATGAGCTGTTATCGCCCAGCTCGACATTATCTTTCGGCCGGCGTGGTTGCCGCGGGTCTAGCTGTTTTCTCCGCTTGGTGCGGGACGCACTGGTGGGCGGCCTTGATTCCCGCGGTACTGTTCGTCTTTAGTTCGCTAATCGTGAGCTATCTCGGCACACGGCCGGTGATCGAAGTGGATGACCGGGAACTGCGAATTGGATCCAGCGTCATCGCTTGGGAGGATGTGGTCCGTATCGATTCAACGGCTTGGAGTTCGCCACTAGTGCTGCAGATCAGTCTGCGCGATGGCTCGCGGATCCGCCTGATCTATCCGGGTGATGTGGAGTCGGCAGGCCGGTTACTGCGCCAGATGCGGCGTTCAGCGCGGCAGGCATTAATTGACGGTCTGTCTTACAGTCAATACTGGGGCGAGGTGTTACCTGTTCAAGAACGGCCGAAGCCACCAGCGCCACCGCGTTATCGGTTACTGCGACCCGAAGACGAGAGCGAAGTGGAAGAGTTGTACCAGCGTCTCAAGACGGTGGGTAGACTTGACCACCGATAATCCCAGGACGAACATCGGGATTGACGCTCTTGCTGATTCCCTGTTGGCAGTGATGCATTCGTCCGTGTTTCTCCGCCTCCCGTGCGACTGTTGTGAGTGATCGAGCACAAAACCACGCGCGTTCGCGTGACCAGCCGCGCTGGCGCGGTCCACTGAAATACGCGGTGTTGGCGATCGTTATGGTGCTCGCCTGGGGTACCTACGCGCAGAGGGAGCCGCTATTGATCTCGGCCGGCGGTTTCCTCGTTAAGGTGAATGAGTTGGAGCCGGCCGACCTCATCGTGGTATTGGCAGGCGACGGATCAGGTCAGCCGATCATGAAGGCCGTGGATCTGGTGCGCCAGGATCTCGCGCCCAAGATTCTCGTAAATGGCCCGCAGGGCCACTATGGCCACTACGAGTCTGACCTTGCGATCGGATTCGCCCTAAAGCAGGGTGCGCCGGCGGAGATCTTCGATGCGTTCCCAATGGACGTGCATTCCACCCGGGAAGAGGCGCAAGTCGTCGACGCCGAATTGCGCCGCCGTGGTATCAACAAGGCGATCGTCGTAACCTCGAACTTCCATACGCGCCGTGCGCGCCAGATTTTCAAGCAGCAGGGAGGAAATACGACCGAGCACATCGTAACCTCAGCCCCCAGCCCCTACTTCGAACCTGACAATTGGTGGCAGAGCCGGGAGGGCAAGAAGATCTTCCTGCTGGAAACTTTCAAAACTTTGAATTCCTGGGTCGAGCAGGACCCTTCCTGGTAGATATGCTATCAACGCTACGGACTCTCGTCCCGTACCTCATCCGATACCGCTGGCGCCTTGCCGGAGGCTCTTGCGCCCTGCTTGCCAAGAGCATCCTCACGGTCGGGATCCCGATCGCGATCAAGCTCAGCATTGATGAGTTGAGCGCCGATTTTCAGATGGCCCGGCTTGCCCAATGGGTTGGCCTGCTGGTGGGGATTGCCCTGATCAAAGCTGTTTTCCAGTACTGGATGCGCTGGGTTCTCATCCGTATTTCACGTGACATCGAGTACGACCTGCGAAATGACCTGTTTTCGCGCCTACTGCTGTTCTCACAGCAGTTTTATCGCTCATACCGCACGGGCGACCTCATGTCCCGAGCCACGAACGACATGGAGGCTGTCCGTCTATTGCTCGGCCCCGGGATTATGTACTCGGCGGAGTTCCTCGTCGTTTTTGCCGGCGTTTTGACCGTGATGAGCCTCACGGATTGGCGTCTAACCTTGTTGGTCTTCATCCCGATCCCCGCCATCTCACTCACGGTGAGCTTCTTCGGCAAGCGCATCCATGACCGCTTCCAACGGGTTCAGGAAGGCTATGCGGACATGAGCTCGACGGTGCAAGAACACCTCAGCAACGTGAGAATCGTGCGCGCCTTCGCCAAGCAGCGGATCGGCATGGAGCATTTTCGGGAGCAGAACGAGGCATTCGTCGGCGAGAACCTCAAGCTAATTCGGTTGTGGGGCCGGTTCTATCCGCTGCTGGAAGTGCTGATCGGGCTGACCTATGTGATCGTGCTGTGGCAGGGAGGCAGGCAGGTGCTGGGCGGCTCGATGACGCTGGGCTCGTTTGTCATGTTCATGAGTTTCATGACGGTGCTGACTTGGCCGCTCATCGGCTTCGGGTGGGTCGTGAATCTGGTGCAGCGCGGAACGGCGTCGCTCGGCAGATTGAACGAGATTCTGAGGCAACACCCCGATGTCGCCGACCCGGCCGGGGAACGGGGCGAGTTCGTCGATATTCGTGGGGATATTGAGTTCCAGGGTGTCGCCTATAGTTATCCCGGCTCATCACGGCCGGCGGTGGAAGATATCACTCTGCAAATCCCCGCGGGACAGACCGTAGCCATTCTCGGGCGGACGGGGAGCGGCAAGACGACTGTTGCCCACCTCGTGGCGCGGCTTTTTGATCCTCAGAAGGGCCGTGTCCTTGTCGATGGCATGGATGCGCGTGAGCTTCCTTTACGCTCGTTGCGGCACGCAGTTGGCTTCGTGCCGCAGGACACGTTTCTCTTCGGCAGATCGATTCGCGACAACATCGCGTTCGGAGCCCTGGGATCGGAGGACTGGGAGATCGCGGAAGCGGCCGAGATCGCGCAGATCGCCGCCGAGGTCGATTCGTTTCCTGACCGCTACGAGACGGTGCTCGGCGAAAAGGGAATTAATCTGTCGGGCGGACAGAAGCAACGAGTCTCGATCGCGCGCGCCCTGCTGGCGAACCCACGGATTCTCATCTTCGACGATGCCGCTTCAAGTGTCGACGCCGAAACCGAGGAGCAGATTATCCGCAACCTGGAAACCGTGATGCGTAACCGGACGACGCTGCTCATCACGCATCGCGTCTCGGCGGCCCGCCTGGCGGAGAGAATCATCGTCCTCGAAAAAGGAAAGATTGTCGAGGAAGGACTACATGAAGACCTTCTCAATGCTCGCGGGAGATATTACGAACTGAGCCGGAAACAGCAACTTGAGGAGGAACTCGAGCTTGCCTGAGACCACCGGGGAAACCCAAGCGACGAACCCTGACGAAAGTCAGTCGACCGCGAAGCCGGCACAGATCCCAGCAAAGATCTACGACACGAAACAGATCCGCCGGCTGACGACCTACCTGCGCCCCTATCGGCCCGCCGTCGCACTTTCGATCGTGCTGCTGATCGTGCACTCGCTACTAGGTGTGGCCGGGCCGTATCTGACGAAAGTGGCGGTCGACCGCTACTTAGAGGCCAACTCCGCCGCGCCAACTCCGCTCGACCCCTGGCTGCCGGTGGACGGGCGGGCCGGGCTGGACTTCCTCGCCCTTCTCTACATCGCGACGCTCCTCATCGGCTTCGGCGCTCGCTACCTCCAAACGTACGTCATGCATTACACCGGGCAACAAGTGATGCGGGACCTGCGCCTTGAGATCTACGCTCATCTGCAGAAGATGAGCACGCGGTTCTTCGACCAGAACGCAGTCGGTCATCTGCTGACGCGTGTTACCAGCGATGTCGAAGCGCTGAACGAGATGTTCACCTCGGGCGTTGTGGCGGCGTTCGGGGACACCCTGACGTTGCTAGCCATTTTTGCCGCCATGCTCTACCTCAGCCCGGAGCTGACGCTGGCGATGCTGTTGCTCGCGCCGCCGATCCTGATCGCCACGCTGGTGTTTCGCAAACATGCCCGCTCCGCGTATCGCTCGGTTCGACAGGCGGTCGCAAGAATAAACGCTTTCCTGCAGGAGCATATCTCAGGGGTGAAGGTCGTACAGCTCTTTGCGCACGAGGGCGAGAGTATGAAGGAGTTCGAGGACATCAACATCGAACACCGTGACGCACATCGCCGGGCGATTCGAGCACATGCCTGGTTCTATCCAACGATCGAGTGGCTCGGGGCACTCGCTATCGGTGTCCTGTTGCTTTACGGCGGGTATCGGGTGTCGGAAGGCCTGGTGACGGTGGGCGTCGTCGTCGCTTTCCTGCAGTACGGGACGCGGGTCTTCCGGCCGATCCAAGACTTGAGCGAGAAATACAACATCCTGCAATCGGCCATGGCGAGTTGCGAGCGAATCTTCGGATTGCTGGATATTCCACCGCGGGAAGAGGCAGCCAGCGAGGTCACCGGCTTGGCGTCCGAAGCGGTAGGCAGGCCACTTTCCGTTGCCGAGAACTCACCGGGGCCCCTTGGCGTTGAGTTCCGCAATGTCTGGTTCGCCTATCAGGATGAAGAGTGGGTTCTGAGCGACGTCAGCTTCACGATTGAGCCGGGAGAAACACTGGCCGTCGTCGGGCATACGGGAGCAGGCAAGACGACCCTCATCAACCTGCTCCTCCGGTTCTACAAGCCGCAACGGGGAGACATTCTGGTCGCGGGCAAGAGTATCAGCGAATGGCCGATCGGCGAGTTGCGGCGGCAGTTCGGAGTGGTCCTCCAAGACCCTTACCTTTTCAGCGGGAGCGTCGAAGACAACATCCGCATGTATGACCCGGCCGTGACGTCCGAGGCGGTGAAGGCGGTCGCACGGGAGATCAATCTTGCGGAGTTCATCGAATCGCTTCCCGACGGCTACCAGACGCCGCTTCATGAGAACGGCAGCGAGCTCTCATGGGGTCAGCGCCAACTCGTAAGCTTTGCCCGAGCGCTTGCTCATCAGCCGCGGCTGCTGATCCTCGACGAGGCGACATCGAGCGTCGACACACAAACCGAGTTCCAGATCCGAGAAGCCGTCCCCCGGCTGATGAAAGGGCACACCTCAATCGTGATCGCCCACCGGCTTTCAACGATCAAGCATGCACGGCGAGTTCTCGTGATGCACAAGGGGCGGGTCCGAGAACTCGGGACTCACCAGGAGCTGGTGGAGGAAGGGGGCATCTACGCCAAGCTCTATCAGTTGCAGTACCGGGAGCAAGAGAATGGAAGCCCTCGAGATGTGCCGGAAACGTCGCCGGAGCCAATGCCGGATGCACCTTCCGGCGAGAAAAGCGAGCGCCAAACGAGGAAGTCTCCGTCCTCCGCCAAACCTTAAAGCAGGCTGACCGCATGGCGTCAACTTGCACCACGTCGGGAATCTCCCGTATCATTTCATATGATCCGTCTCCCGCTTCCCGAAGCGCTCACCTTCGACGACGTTCTTCTCGTCCCCGCTTTTAGCTCCGTTCTCCCGACGGAGGTCGACACGCGCACCAACCTTACGAAGAAGGTGCGTTTGAATATCCCCCTGGTCAGTGCGGCCATGGACACGGTGTCAGAATCACGCCTGGCGATAGCATTGGCGCGCCAAGGCGGTATGGGGTTCATTCATCGCAACATGTCGGTCGAAAGACAGGCCGAGGAAGTCGACCGCGTGAAGCGCAGTGAGAGCGGCATGATCGTCGATCCGATCACGATCTCTCCCGAGGACAAGATCTACCAGGCGCAGGAGTTGATGGGACGCTTCAGCATCTCGGGTGTCCCCGTCACGAAGGACGGGAAGCTCGTCGGGATACTCACCAATCGTGACCTGCGCTTTGAGACACGCTTCGACCTCCCGATCTCCGCGGTGATGACCAAGGACAAGCTCATCACCGTACCCGTGGGCACTACCCTGGACGATGCCGAGCGAATACTTCACGAGCACCGCATCGAGAAACTTCTCGTCATCGATGACGACTACATGCTCAAAGGATTGATCACGGTCAAGGACATTCAGAAACGGCGGGAGTACCCCAACTCGGCCAAGGACGACAAAGGACGCCTCATGGTCGGCGCCGCGATCGGCGCGACAGGCGACTACGTCGAACGGGCGCAGGCTCTCGTCGAGGAGAAGGTCGACATTCTAGTGATCGACACGGCCCACGGGCATACGCAGCGGGTGCTGGACGCGGTCACAGAGATTCGCCAGACCGTCCCCGATGTTGAGCTCATTGCCGGGAACGTCGCGACGGCCGAAGGTGTGAAGGATCTCGCCGCGCGTGGCGTGGATGCCGTCAAAGTCGGCATCGGCCCTGGCTCGATTTGCACGACGCGCATCATCTCAGGTACAGGCGTACCGCAGATCACGGCGGTCAGCGAGTGTGCCAAAGCGGCGCGCGAGGGGGGCGTCCCGTTGATCGCTGACGGCGGCATCAAGTATTCCGGAGATATCACCAAGGCAATCGCCGCCGGCGCGGATACCGTCATGATCGGCAGCCTGCTTGCGGGTACCGAGGAGAGTCCCGGCGAAACGGTTCTCTACCAAGGCCGGACCTACAAGTCCTACCGCGGCATGGGTTCGATGGGCGCCATGGCGGGCGGTAGTAGCGACCGCTATTCGCAAGAGTCCGCCACCGGAAAGCTGGTGCCCGAGGGTGTCGAAGGGCGCGTTCCTTACAAGGGACCGTTGGGCGAGATGGTGCACCAGCTTGTCGGCGGGCTGAGGGCTGGGATGGGCTATTGCGGCGCGCCGACGATCGGTGACCTACAGGAGAAGGCCCGGTTCGTCAAGATCTCGTCGGCCGGACTCAAGGAAGCGCACGTTCACGACGTGCTCATCACCAAGGAAGCGCCCAACTATCAAGCTGAGCGCTAGAGCGCGAACGATCCTACGCACCGATCATGGTTCGGCCACCGCTCACGGGAACAGTCTGGCCGGTCATAAAGCTCGATAGATCCGAGAGCAGGAAATAGGCTATGTTCGCGATCTCCTCGGGCTGACCGAGCCGGGCGAGTGGCGGCGTAGTGGATCTGCATCTTGCGCGGCCGTAGCGCGGCAACCGAGGAGATGCAAACGATACGGCCGTACTTCTGTTCCAGTATCTCGTCTTTCACGTCCATCACGGTGAGAAACGCGCCGTCAAGATTGATCGATATCGTTTTGCGCCAGGTCTCAAACGAGATTTCTTCGTGCGATTCCAGGATGCTGATGCCGGCGTTCGCCATGAGAAGACCGATGGGCCCGAGCGCTTCTCGAGCACGAGCCACCATGCCGTCCACGGCATCGGGGTCGGAAACATCGGCCTTCACGAGCGCACACCGCACTCCCTCGCGCTCGACCAACTCTTTCGCTTCTTCGGCCTCGGCGTCGCGGCTCAGATAGTTGATCGCGATGTCGGCGCCGTGCCTTGCGAGTTGGATGGCGGTGGCTCGCCCGATCCCCCGCGAACCGCCGGTGATAAGGGCGGTCCGCCCTGCAAATTCCTTCTCCATGAATGGAAAGCTCCTTCCGCGTCAGCGGCTGTGTAAGAAACGGGGACTGTACCAAGGGCCGCCCTCCAAAGTGCTTGGCGCGCAACCTTTTCAAGCGGCGCGCCGTGGACTGTCCCCATTTCTCGCACAGCCGCGAAGATCCAAGGTTAGCCCTTGATGACACCCATCGGGCGGAGGCGCGCAACCTTCTTGGCCAGACCCGCGTTGTGTACGACTTCGATCACTTCGTCGACGTCCTTGTAAGCCTCGGGCACTTCTTCGAGGATGCCCCTCTTGCTGCCGCTGCGAATCAGGATGCCCTGGCGTTCGAGATCGTTCACGACCCGTTTGACGTCTCGTCCCTTCTTCGCGGCGGATCGGCTGAGCAACCGGCCCGCGCCGTGGCAGCAGGTCCCGAAGGTTTCTTCGACGGAACCGGACTGACCGGCGAGGACCCACGAAGCGGTCCCCATGCTGCCGGGAATGAATACGGGCTGACCGACTTGCCGATAGGCCGGAGTGACTTCGCGGTGTCCCGGCGGGAAAGCGCGCGTCGCCCCCTTGCGGTGGACAAGTACGTCCCGCATCTTACCGTCGACTTCGTAGCGCTCGTGCTTCGCGATGTTGTGGCAGACGTCGTAGATTACCTTCAGATTGACATCGTCGCTGAAGATGCGCCGGAAGGCTTGCCGGACAAAATGCGTCATCCCCTGGCGGTTCGCCCAGGCAAAGTTCGCCGCCGCGCGCATGGCGCCGAGATAGTTCTGGCCTTCGGTCGACGTAATCGGCACGCAGGCAAGTTGGCGGTCGGGAAGCTCAATGCCGTACTTGCGCATCGCCGGTCCCATGTCGCGCAGGAAATCCGTACAGACCTGATGGCCGAGCCCGCGCGAACCGGAGTGAATCAGGACAACGACCTGCCCCTTGCGCAGTCCGAAAGCCGCGGCGGCTTCCTCATCCTCAATGCGTTGGACGTACTGAAGTTCCAAGAAGTGGTTGCCACTGCCCAGCGTGCCGATCTGAGGCCGTCCGCGCTCCTTGGCTCTTGCGGACACTTTGTCGGGGTCGGCATCCGCAAGCGCGCCGCCCGCCTCAGCGTACTCCGCGTCGTGCGTCTCGCCGTAGCCGTGACGGACCATCCACTGTGCGCCTTCCACAAGCAGATCGTCGAGTTCCTTTTGATTGATCTTGATGTAGCCTGAGCCGCCGGTACCGCAGGGGACATCGCGGAAGATCTGATCCACCAGTTCCTTCAGGCGGGTGCGGACTTCGCTACGGTTGAGACTCGAACCCAGTAGACGCACGCCGCAGTTGATGTCGAAACCAACGCCCCCGGGCGAGACGACGCCGCTCGAGCAGTCCGTCGCCGCGACTCCACCGATCGGAAAACCATAGCCTTGATGGATGTCAGGCATCGCGAGGCTCGACCCGACGATGCCCGGCAAGCAGGCGACGTTCGCCGCCTGGTCGAGTGAGCGGTCTTTGACGACCTTCTCGATAATGGCCCTGCTGGCATAGACACGGACGTCGGTGAGCATACCGGCTCCGCTGACCCGCGGTATTCGCCAGCGGTAGTCGTCAACCTGTTCGATGAGATGCGAAACACTCATATGTCAAGAAAGACTTCGGCCTCCCAACGGCCGTTCTTCTGATGCACTTTCAGTTGGTGATAGGTTACCGCTTTGACGATCAGCTCCCACGAGTGCCGTTCCGGATCACGCGGTTCGCCGATGAGCGTGGCACGTAAACGGTCAGAGGCGATGTCGTCGATGCGGAAATTCCGCGCGGCGAATTGATCGGTATCGAAAAAGTACAACACCTCGCTCAACCAGTTGACCATTAGGTCGGGATAGTCGACACCTTGAACCTCTAGTTGCTTCTCCTCCTCGCCGCTCAACGTTTCCGGATCGGCGGCGATGGCCATCATGGCCCGCGCCGCGTTGCCGAACAGATCGGACGGCGTCGTGCCCCAGGCTCGGAAACCGATGTCGGCGGTATGTTCGAGAACCTCGTAGCTGGCCACAGGGCCTATTGTAGGCGGCGACACCACTGACGCTCCTCACCGACAACGTGTAGGTTACTCTCCGCGTCGCCGACAACACGTCGATGTGGAGACGATGGATCAACCCTTCGCCGTCAGTGCCGATTTGGGACCGTGGACGAGGGGATGCAGGCCGTCGCAGGGCCCGGCAGCGTCAACGTCGGATAGGTGCCGAGAAACGATTTCGCATTGAGGAATCAGCCGTCGGAGCCACGGGAACCTGGCCGTCAACAGGAGCCAAGTAGTGTGCCCTCAGGCGGCTAGCGTAATCTGGGCTGAGAGCGAGTGACATCGGTGGTGTGCCAGTGGTCTCAATGGGTCGACGCAACACCCTTCCTGGAAGGAAAGGCGAAGTGTAAGCCTAAGAAACAAAGAGGCTCACGGTGTGGATGCCGCGCTCCCCTCTAAACCCTGTTGAAGGACAAGGAGTTAGGCGGTTGCGGTTGGAGTTTCGGCTGATGCGTAAGCCACTCGTCCCTCTCAGCGGTCGGACACTCCAGCCAAAGGACTTAACGCGAGTGTTGCATCGACCGGTTGAGCTCGCAGATGGAGTTGGAATCGGTCGTGACATCAGGCGGCGGCGCAGGCAGGCGGAGCGCGGGCGAGCAACTCAGCGGCGGTGAAGCGCTCGACGATGCGCAGGCGGCCGCCGCAACGCGGACAGAGCCAGCCACTGCGAGCGGGTTCGGAATCCG
>Ga0315339_1000199_pt1 | contig 93413 bp, 87 predicted proteins | sample ASW17metaG_FD_204514 | JGI IMG/M metagenome (GOLD analysis project Ga0315339, IMG submission 204514) | Ammonia-oxidizing marine archaeal communities from Pacific Ocean, United States - ASW #17 | ecosystem: Environmental > Aquatic > Marine > Oceanic | place: USA: California | collected 2016-12-05
TTCCTTTTGCACCGAACACTTCAACACGCTGATCATAACCGTAGACTGCTTTTCGGCTGTTTTCGATAATGCCGAGCGCACCGTTGGCGAATTTCAGTGAAATGACAGCCGTGTCAATATCGCCCGCTTTACCGATTTCCGGATCCACCAAAACCGCACCGTAAGCGTGCACTTCTGTGACTTCGCTGCTGCAGAGAAAGCGGGCCATGTCAAAGTCGTGAATTGTCATGTCCATGAAAAGTCCTCCTGAAGAAGCGACATATTCCGCAGGAGGAGGTGCCGGATCACGTGAAGTAATCCGGATGATGTGGGGTTCCCCCATTGCACCGGAAGCGATTTGCTCCTGTACTGCCGCAAAATTCGGATCAAAGCGGCGATTGAAACCTACCTGGAGTTTGACACCGGATTTTTCGACTTCGGCCAAAGCGTTCCGGATAATGTCCGGATCAAGCGCAATTGGTTTTTCGCAGAAAATATGCTTTCCTGCCCAGGAACATTCAATCATTTGAGCTGCGTGTTCCGGCGAAGGTGAACCAATTAGAATTGCGTCAATTTCCGGATCATCGAGCATAATCCGGTGGTCTTTTCCAGTTACCAGAATATTTCGGGATGCGGCCCATTCTTCATCTAAAAACGGATCGGTGACGGTTTTGAGCTTTACGCCTTTGACGTGACTCAGTAAATTGTCTGCATGGAGTTTGCCTATACGTCCGGCTCCGATGATTCCAAAAGTTATTGTGTAGGGCTCACTTTTCATTTCAACCATTTTATGTTTTTTGTAAAAATTCGAAAAAATTAATTAATTCAGTGTGTTTTTCCCGTTAATCCGAAGCGCCGACTATTTCCTGATCATAGTCGATCAAAGAACCTGTCATCACACCGCCACGATCACTGAGCAGCAGAGCCACCAGTTCCGCAACCTCATCCGGTTTTGCCAGTTTGCCCATTGGACTTTGACTTTCTGCAGTTTCCAACCAATCTGATTCAGCACCATGAGCTTCCCGCTGAATTGCGTCTTCTGCAGGTGTATCCATCCAGCCGACCATAATTCCGTTGACTCTGATTTTATGCCAGCGCTGGCTATATGCAGCGTTTTTTGTAAGCGTTGCCAATGCACCTTTTGAGGACGAATATGGAGTCAAAAACGGTTGCCCGCCGTGTGCGGATTTGGTGATGATATTGACAATCGAACCGCCCCATCCTTGTTTTTGCATAATTATTACAACCTCCTGCATCGTCAAAAATGGCGCGCGGGCATTGACTGCCATGTGCTGATCCCAAAGTTCAACTGAAGATTCCTCCAAAGTTCCCCGTGTTGTAATGCCCGCACTGTTGACCAAACCGTCCAGGCGTCCAAAGAGTTTTACGCTTTGACGAATTAAATTCCGACATTCATCCGGATTTTCCAGTTCTGTACGCACAAAAATTGTCGGTGTTCCAAGTCCGGTGAGTTCTTCGGCAAGAGCCTTTCCCCGATCAACATTGCGTCCGCTGATTGAAACCCCTGCGGCTTGTTCGGCCACCATTTTGCGTGCAACAGCTTCACCCAAACCTTGTGTGCTTCCGGTAATGACAACTACTTTGCCGCTGTATAATGAATTTCTCATTTATGTTTATTTTTCAACTGCTGATTTCCAACCCTGCCTCATGAAGTACATTTGACAAATGTTGATATCCCATTCGGGAATACTCCAAAGGATTCGCCTTTTCCGGATCCTGTTCTGCTTCGACAACTACCCAGCCGGAATAGTCGATTTCAGCCAGCACTTTGGCAAAATTTTCAAAGTCAATAAAGCCATCTCCTGGAACCGTGAAAACGCCTTCCAATACAGCGTCCAGAAAACTTAAATCTTTTTTCCGGACTTGTTTGAATATTTCTTGACGAATATCCTTACAATGCACATGATTGATGCGTGAACCATAGCGCCGGGTGACGGCCTCAGTGTCTGCGTTGGCAAAGCCCAGGTGTCCGGTGTCAATCAACAGACCGACACTGGTTCCAGTGTTTTCCATCAGCAAATCAATTTCCCGTTCGGTTTCGATAACCGTCCCCATGTGGTGATGATAAGACATTCGTACTCCAAAATCAGCCATGCGGTCCGCAACTTCGGTCAGTTTACGTCCGTATTCAGGAAATTCTGCATCCCGCATAACCGGTTTTTGAGAAACTGGAATGTTTTGCTGAGACTGAACACTGCCGCTGGTTTCTGCATAAATGACAACCGAAGCATTTAGAGCCTTGAAAGTTGTCAACATTTGCCGGAGATTTTCAAATTCCTGCTCAACGCTGCATTCGCGAAGGGTGCCTGAAAACCAGCCGGAAGCCAATTGAAGCTCATGAGTTTCCAGCAGCGGTCCAAGAATTTCTGCATCCAGTGGATATTTGATCCCAGTTTCTGTTCCGGTGAATCCGGCCTCGCGGCTTTCACGGAGACAGGTTTCCAATGATGTTTCCCCTCCCAATTCCGGCAGGTCACTGTTGGACCAGGCGATGGGAGCGACAGCAAGTTGAATTGACATAAGCGTTATAAAGTAATGTTTTAAGTTGTTTCCATCTCGTCCGGAGAAAACCAGCGGGATTCGGCGGCTGAAATTCTTACAGCTTCAAGTGTCTTTTGTATTTCACAGGCTTCGCGGAAATCCGGCCACGATGAACCGCTTCCTCCCAAAGCCTCCAGTATTTGAGTTACTTCAATTATTTTCAATTCATTGAATCCCAACTGATGTCCCGGCGCTGGGCAAAACTTTGAGTAAGTTCCATGATCTGGACCGGAATGCAAAGTTTTGAAACCTTCGCGTCCCGGACTCTGGTTGGCTTCATAAAGACGTAGTTCGTTGAATCTTTCCTGGTTAAAAACTAGTGAACCTTTGCTGCCGTTCAGTTCAAAAGACAGGTGCATTTTGCGTCCCCAAGCGACCCAACTGGCCTCCAGAGTTCCACTACAACCATTTTCAAAACGGGCCAAAAAATGAGTTTGATCATCGACTTTAACCGTTTTCATTTGCTTTGAATTTATAGCTTCCGGACGTTCAGGAATAACAGTACTTTGCATTCCCATGACTTCGCTGAGTGGGCCAACCAAAAAACGGGCCAGTGAAATAATATGACTGCCGATGTCATATAGCGCACCTCCGCCCTGTTCTGCATCAAGCCGGTTTGTATAAGGGGCTTGAGCATCTGCCATAAAATCTTCTGCATGAACGCCGCGAAAACTGAACAATTCTCCGATTTCTCCACTTTGTACAATTTCACGCGCAGTCTGAATCATTGGATTTTGAAGATAATTATAGCCGACAAGCGTAGCTACTCCGGCAGATTCGGAAGCATCGCGCATTGTTTTTGCTTCCTCAAGCGTGCAGGCCAGGGGCTTTTCACAGTAAACAGGTTTTCCCTTTGCAATTGCAGCTAAAGCGATAGGATGGTGCAGATGATTTGGCGCAGTGATGTCTACCAGTTCTACTTCCGGATCGTCTACAAGTTCCGGCCAATCTGCAGTGAATCGTTCAAATTGAAGGCTACGTGCCGCCTCTTTAGCCAATTCGGGATTAGCTTCAGCTAGCATTTTCAATTTTGGTTTTAGAGGCACATTAAAAAGTCCGGCAACTGAACTGTAAGCGTTTGCGTGACAGCGTCCCATAAATCCTGAACCAACAAGACCAATACCAATTGTTTTCATTTTGTTTGTTTATTTACTTTATACAAGACTGTTCCCCATAAAGTCTGTGATCTACAATTTTTAATTTCGATCGAAGGAATAAATATTAATGATGATAGTGTCGTAGCTTATGCAATCTTTCTCGCTTAGCTCGAAATGACATAATTTCATGATTTATTATCGAAGGTAAAAATTAATTCAAATTTAAAACCCAATCCGTTGTTTTTTCTGACCTTCAGAATGATCGGTACGGGCCTGTCGTACTTCTTTCCGTTGGCTAACTTCAGGAACACCAACATCCCACCAGGCATCTCCTGGTGTCCATTGATGCTGCTGAACTTTGATCGAAATCAGATAGGTCCTGTCGGCTAATTTGCCGCGTTTGAAGGCTGCCTCCAGTTCGGAAATGCTCTCAACCTGTTCTCCAAGTGCACCCATGCTTTTGGCATGCTGCACAAAATCAACATATTCTAAATGCTCAACTTTTGAATCTTCCAGCAAATTATTGAAAGACGCACTACCCTTGAAATTCTGCAGACGATTGATGACTCCAAAACCTCCATTGTCACAAAGAATGATAATCATTTTGTGACCTGTCAAGACGGAACTGTAAACGTCGCTGTTCAGCATTAAATAGGCTCCATCTCCGACAAAAACAATTACATCACGTGACGGATCAGCCATTTTCGCGCCCCAGCCTCCGGCGATTTCGTAACCCATGCAGGAAAAACCAAATTCGCAGTCGAAAGTCCCCACAGTTTTAGTTTTCCAGTTTTTACACAATTCCCCGGGAAATCCGCCTGAAGCAGTGAGTGCCAAATCAGTGTCGTCGCAAACCCGGTTAACTGCTCCAACTACATGAGCATAACTTGGCGGAACCGTATCGGTTTTTCCGGAATGTTCCTCAATAGTGCGGTTCCATTCCGTATAAAGAGTCCCGGCTTTGGATGTCCAGGATTCGGATCCGCTCCAGTCAGTTAAAGATTTCCCGAGTTCCTCAATTCCAACAAGTGCATCGCCAACTACTGAAAGTGCGCGGTGTTTATGAGCATCGTAGCGGGCCGCATTCAGTGAAATAAGTCGCATTTTTTCGTTACCAAAAACTGACCAGGAGCCGGTTGTAAAATCCTGCAGCCTTGTACCGACTGCAAGAATCACATCCGCTTCTTCGGCCAAAGCGTTTGCGGAACTCGAACCGATAACTCCCAGCGGTCCGGCATTGTTAGGATGATCGTGAAGCATCATCCCCCGTCCGGCAATGGTTTCCACGATCGGAATATTGTGGTGTTCTGCAAAATCCGCCAATTCGGAAACGGCTCCTGAATAGAAAACTCCCCCTCCAGAAACAATCAACGGTTTTTCGGCTTGACGCAGAATGTCTGCCGCTTCCGCAATACTGTTCTTGTCGGGACGTGGACGTGGAATTTGATGCACCGTTTTTTCAAAAAATACTTCCGGATAGTCGAAGGCTTCCGCCTGAATATCCTGCGGCAGTGCAATAAAAACCGGGCCGCAATCAGCTGGATCAAGCATGGTTGCCACTGCCTGTGGAAGTGAGGGGATCAATTGTTCCGGACGGGTAATTCGATCCCAGTAGCGTGTAAAAGATTGAAAAGCATCGCTGACCGTCATACCCGGATTGTGGAAATTTTCTACCTGCTGCAGTACCGGATCCGGGAGACGGTTGGCAAAAGTATCTCCGGAAAGCAGCAAAATCGGCAACCGATTTGCGTGCGCGGCTGCGGCGGCCGTCAGTAAATTTGTACTGCCGGGACCAATGGAACTTGTAGCAACCATGATTTGCCGCCTGCGTTTTGATTTTGTGAAAGCCATTCCGGCGAGAGCCATTGACTGCTCATTTTGTCCACGCCAGGTTGGCATTTCTTCTTTTACTGCTTCCAGAGCCTCTCCTAAACAGGTTACGTTTCCGTGTCCGAAAATGGCATATACTCCCGGAAACAAGGGCTCTTCCAATCCCTCAATTAGCATCTTTTGCATGGTCAGGTAACGAACCAGAGCTTGAGCCATGGTTAAACGGATAGTCCTCATTTTGCTTTCCCGAATAAAGAATTATGTTTAGTAAAACTCACACTGAAAATATTAAAAATTAATTCTATAATCTATCTCGTTAAAATTCAATTTTGGAATTCTGAAAAATTTAATTATAACTATTTTCATTTTTAGATTCTGCCAAGATTACACATAAACATTCAAGAACTTTGATAATAGTAAACTGAGTATTTTGAAAAATTTTTATTTTAACACCCCGAATATGATTCGGGACCCATGGAAATTATTAGAGAATTCATGGCTGTCTTTATTATGCTCCATCCTGGACATGAATGTTTAATCTCAGATCAATTTATATTATAGTTTTCTGCTACAACTATTACCAAAACAAAAACCCCAGTACGATGACATTAATTAGAAATAGTAAAACATTTAAGCTATCATCATACTTCATCTTTTAAAAATAATAATATATGACTGATACAGCACTCTGTTATTTAACTGCCACAGAACTGGCCCTGAAAATCCGTTCTGGTGAGATTTCTGCGGTTGAAATAATGGAAGCGCATTTGGCACAAATCGAAAAGGTAAATCCGCAGGTCAATGCCATCGTTACTCTGGTTCCGGAACTTGCACTGGAACAAGCCCGTAAGGCGGATGAAAAACTGGCCCAAGGCGGAAAGCTCGGTCCGCTGCATGGACTACCGGTAGCGCACAAGGATCTGGTTCAAACGAAGGGCATTCGCACCACATTTGGCTCGCCAATTTTTCAGGATTTCATTCCGGAAGAAGATGCGTTGCTTGTGGAGCGTTTGCGGGAGGCCGGTGCGATTATGCTTGGCAAAACAAATACACCCGAATTTGGGGCGGGTTCACAGACATTTAATCAGGTTTTTGGAGTAACAAAAAACCCCTATGATTTGAGTAAAACGTGTGGAGGAAGCAGTGGAGGCGCGGCGGTCTCAGTTGCCTGCCGGATGCTGCCTTTTGCGGATGGAAGTGATTTGGGAGGATCACTCCGGAATCCGACAAATTTCTGTAATGTTGTAGGTTTCCGGCCTTCAGTGGGAAGAGTTCCGAGTTGGCCGAATGAATCCGGATGGAACAGCTTTGCGGTGGATGGTCCTATTGCACGGACGGTTGAGGATACCGCACTGCTGCTGAGTGTTTTAGCCGGACCGGATTTTCGCTCCCCGATTTCACTGCCGGGAAACGGCTCCGTTTTTCAGCAGTCCCTGGAACGTAATCTAAAAGGAATTCGAATTGCCTGGAGTGTTGATCTTGGGGGGTTGCCCGTTGATTCAAGAGTTACAGAAACTCTGGAAGCCCAGCGTGAGGTTTTTGAAGATTTAGGTTGTATCGTGGAAGAGGAATTCCCGGATTTTTCTGATGCAGACGAAATTTTTAAAACTTTTCGGGCCTGGTATTTTGAATTAAAACTTGCATCGCTTTTACCTGAGCACAGGGAGAAAATGAAGGAAACGGTGATTTGGAATATTGAATCCGGTATGAAATTAAGCGGTCCGGAACTGGGGCGGGCAGAAGTGAAACGGACAGCGCTGTTTCACAGGGTACGAGAATTTATGCAGAATTATGATTTTCTGGCGCTGCCTGTGAGCCAGGTTCCCCCATTTCCACTGGAACAGGAATATGTTTCGGAAATAAACGGAATGAAGATGGACACCTATCTGGACTGGATGCGCTCCTGTTATTACATTACTGTAACCGGTCAACCTGCGATTTCGGTTCCCTGCGGATTTACTGACGACGGCTTGCCGGTCGGTTTGCAGTTGGTAGGTCGACCGCAGGATGATTTGGGTGTATTACAGCTGGCTTATGCTTTTGAAAAGGCAACCGGATTTTATAAAATAGTTCCGGATCTGGCATTTAATGTTTAATGTAGAATTAAGATACAGTTTAATATTTGATGTAGAATTAAGATACAATTCCAGAGCGGTTCCACAATACATCTGAAATGATAAAGCTCCAACCTCCCTTTTTCTGCAAATAAAATTATATTTGAAATACATAAAATATGTTAAGTACTAGTCTGAGTTATTCCAGCAGAATTTCTCAATAAACATTTGAAGTTGAAAATGTGTTGAAATATTCAGAACTATTACTTGCAGCCAGTGTCCCTCTGCTTTGGGGGATCGGATTTACTTTTGCAAAGGCCGGACTGAATGAATTCCCGCCATTGTTTTTAATGGGTCTGCGTTTCTGTCTTGCGTCACTGACACTGGTCTGGTTTGTGCCAATTCCCCGCGGTCAGCTGAAAGAGATATTCTGGATTTCCTTTGTAGGATCTACCCTTCAGTACGGCATGACGTTCACCGGGCTTTCCGTGATTGATGCTTCATTGGCAATCATAATTATTCACCTGGAAGTCCCATTTTCAGTCCTTTTGGCAGCAATCGTTCTAAAGGATAAACCGGGAAGTCAGCGCATTCTGGGAATGCTGATTTCATTTTCAGGAATCGTTTTGATTGCAGGGCAGCCAAGTTTAAGTGGACAACTCCAAGCAATTTTTCTAACTGCCGGAGGAGCGATGATGTGGGCCGTGGGACAGGTTATGGTTAAACGACTTGAAAATCCGCCTTCCGGATTTGCTTTGATTACATGGATTGGAGTTTTTTCCGGACCACAGATGATTCTGGGATCATTCATTTTTGAAGAATCTCAGTTGGAATCTCTAGCTAATGCAAGTTGGATTGGCTGGGGAGTGATTCTGTACCTGGCTTTGATTATGACGGTTTTGGGTTACGGGATTTGGTATCGTGTCCTTGCACGTAATCCGGTCTCAAAGGTTATGCCTGTAATGCTCCTGCTTCCTGTCTTCACGATTGCTTCAAGTATGTTTTTTCTTGGAGAACAACCCTCACCCATGATTTTCATTGGTGCAGCCGTGGTTATCGGTGGAGTCTTTGTGATCGTGATAACTAAAGATGAAAAGCTGGCTTAATGAAAATGATGCGGAATAATAATTTAAAATTATAAATAGAGTCATAGTAAATTTAAATCAAAAAAATAATCCGCAAAATTTTATACAACTATAAATTTATTGCCCATTATCAGGATTGTATTCAGGAACGAGCCGCTTCATGGAAGCAAGCGCATTGCTAATATCACGTTGCTCAATTGCTTCTTTGAGGATGCTGATTTCTTTTTCAAGCACTTTGACTTCAGGCAGAGGTTCTTCAGAACAAAAAATACGCGGATGCAGTGTGGGCTGAGATTGGGCGGGATCGATGAGGAGTTCTTCATAGAGTTTTTCTCCGGGACGGAGACCGGTGTATTGAAGGGGAATATCTTTTTCAGGAACTAAACCGCTTAGCTCAATCATCTGTAGAGCAAGATCCTTAATCTTGACCGGTTGACCCATGTCCAGCAGAAAAACTTCTCCGTTTTTTGACATGGCACCTGCTTGAATTACGAGACGCGCCGCTTCACCGATACTCATAAAATAGCGCGTAATTTCCGGATGAGTCACGGTAATCGGCGAACGCTTTTTAATTTGTTCACGGAACAGTGGAACAACAGAACCACTGCTGTCCAAAACATTACCGAAACGCACAATTCCCAATTTACGTTCCGGAAAACGTCTGGCCGTGTCCTGCACAATCAATTCGGCAATTCGTTTGGAAGCACCCATTACATTGGTCGGCCGCACTGCCTTGTCGGTAGAAATTAAAACGAATGAGCTCACATCTTCTTCAATGCATTTCTTGACCAGAGTCTGTGTTCCAAGTGCGTTATTCTGTAAACCCTGGAGCGGATTTTCCTCCACCAGCGGAACATGTTTGTAAGCAGCGGCGTGGTAAACAGTGTTTATCTGATGATCGTGTAGTAAATGTTTGATTAGTTCCGAGTCCTGCACAGAACCAAGACAAGGCACAATTGGTATAGAACTCAGGTTGCGGAAAGTACGTTCCGCATGGTAGAGCGAAAATTCATTCAGCTCAAGCAAAACCAGAATTTTTGGTGAATCACGCAGGATTACGCGACACAATTCACTTCCGATCGATCCACCTGCACCAGTGACCAGTATATTGCATCCCTTAATATCTTGGTAAAGAAGTTTCTCGTCCGGAGCAATTTCGTCTCGACCCAGCAAATCCGCTATATCAACTTCCTGCAGTTGTGCCGCATCGGCTGTCCCACGCATCAGCTGGTCAGCGGTCGGCAAAACACGCACACCAACTTTGAGCAGTCGAATTTGCTGCAAAATCATTTTTCTCTGCTCATGCTTTACTCCTGGCAAAGCGAGCAGCACCCAGTCCAGCGGATAATTTGCATGCAATGTCTGCAAACCGGGAAATGACAAAATGGTCTTTTCCCGCAGGCGGCCGCCCTGCAGTTTTGGATTATCATCCACAAATGCTGAAATCTGGTAGGTGCCTTCCTGTCGCAGGGATTCGTATAACTGCAGGCCGGCTGATCCAGCGCCGTAAATCACTACACGTTGAAGTTTTTCACGCTGCTGCGGTTCAACCAAATGAATCCGTACCACCCAGCGAATCATCAGGCGGGTCGATAACAAACCCAAAAATAAGAATGATGCGCTCATTACAATTATCGAGCGCGGAATGCGATATTCTTCCAGCATTAAATCCATCAAAGCAAACAGACCGGCTCCGAGCAAAACAGAGCGCAAAAGCAAAATCAGCAGCTCAGAACCGGCATGCCGCAATACAGAACGATACAATCCGCTGAAGAACAGAGCCAGCAACTGCACAGCAATCAAAACCCAGACTCCATCAGAAAATTCACGGTACTGATGTTCAATGGAAGCAGGATCAAAACGTACCGCAAATGCCAGCAGCATCGAAAAACCCAGAATAACCGCATCAACACAAATAAGAAACGCACCTTTAACACTCCGCGGTAAATCACCAATATATTTTAAAATTAAACCAGGAGACACAATAATTTAATGGGTCAATGTGGTATTATGTGGATGTAATATTGAAATTCGAAGGAATTGTTATGCTATTATTTTTATGCATCTTTGAAAATTTAAAGCATTTTCAGTGTTATCCAGATTTATCTGTGGCTAAAAGTCACAGTGTCTTTTTTCTGCCTTAGTGCCTAACTTTAAAACTTAAACCGATATAATCGAGAAAAAGGGAAAGCATTATAAGTCTCCTCAAAAAGCTCCAGATCATATTTCCCCAACAAAAACATCTGATTATAATTCGATCTAAAAACCTCCTCGTCAATCAACTGCACCTCAACAATCTGCTGTCCGGTAACCAGTATTTGCAGTGAGTACCCTTGAGCATGCCCAAACTTCTGCTCCCGTAACACTTTCCCATCACGTATGAAGATCATCCTTTTCAAAGGTACCTGGTTGTTTATTTTACCAGCTTTCAAATCAATCTTCGCTCCCCGGCAATTCATTTCCTCGTTAGTGATTTTATTACAGGCCAAATTTTGATACCCCCTCGGTTTGCTTCCACCATTGACGATATCCCAACTTCCGAGCTTGGAAATGGCCCCATACTTACCGGTCATATCCGCCGTAAAAAACAAATAAATCGGATCCCAGGGTTTGTGTTGAGGATTCCGCACAGCCTCCAAAAGAGTTTCAGGAGAAGTATTATTTTCAGCAATCCCACGATTACCCTTCGTTGCCAAATACTGCGTAATGTAATAAAGCTCCTCTGGATCAGGACTAATCAACCCCCGTGCAATAAAATAAGTTTTAGGACTGAATTGAGCACTACCATCATGAAAAGTCGACAATCCAGTCGCGTCGGTGATTGCAAATCCGTAATCCCACCAGGTGAGCAGTACCGCATCCTCCGGAACCCGCTTTTTAACTTCCAAAAACGTCGCATAGAGTCCCGTATGAATGGAAGGCCCCGGCACAAAAGAAATCGCTGTCTGCCCCGATATTAACCAAAAGAAAACCGCCATCCACAAATAAAGAGTCCCTTGTCTTACCCAATTCCACCAGTCAACCTTTGTGTCCTCTATGTCTCTGTGGTAAATATTTTTAGCAACTTCTTTAGCTACAATTTGTTGATTTGTTTTAACGTTCTTAGTACCCTTAGGGGCTCTCCCATTTGCATAAAAATCCATTGATAACCAAACAATTATTTTTGCCCACAGTGAACCTTTAGCCTTTAACCTTTTTCTTTTAACCTCTTTGCCCTCTACGTCTCTGTGATCAATATTTTTTGTAATTAAAAGAAATACCCCTTCAACCCCAAGCTGAAGCAACCACCCCAGTCCTATCCCAATAAACGGTGCCAAAAACATAATAAATCGATTTGACGACTGAAAACTCAACAATCCCAAAGCCAGCATCGGCACCAACGGCAACAACACCCTCCAACGTAATATCACCAACGCAAAGAATGCTAGAAACCCTGTCCAGCCAATCATCGTATTCGAAAGAACGCGTCGGAACACTTCATCCATATGAACGGTATCTGCTTCTGAAATAGTTTTGAATACATTGGGGAATGTCGCTGGTGTAGTACCATTGTCAATCACAATACTGGAAGCAGTTTCTTCAATTACAAAATAGGTTTCCAGCAAATTTTCAACCGATCCTGTTCCACTCATAACTGTTTCAGGGTGTGCACACAGTACAAACAACAACGCACTTAGTAAAACAGTTCTGAAACTTTTTTGCTGAATATATAAACTAAAAACCAGCACCATAAAATATGCCAATGTAAAAGCAGCCTTTGCATACCACCATTGAAACAAAAACAAACTCAATCCAGCACCCACAGAGTAGAGCAGAACATTCCGTTCCGTTTTTGCTTTTCCAGCCAACAAAATAAACAAACCTGCCAGCACCGGAAAAAACAGATTGAGCATATCAGTATCAATCCGCCCTATAGAGGAACGCATGTAATAACCCCCGGCAAACGTTCCAATCAAACCTCCGAGCAAGCCTGACAATGGTACACCAATCCTGAAAAAATAAATCCCCAGCGGCAAAATAAAAAGACTGGCAAACACAGGAATCAGTAAAGTTCCAGCCAGATAATAATTATTGTTGAAAAAAGGAGTGAGGTGGGCAATCAGAAAACTGAGGAGGGGAACAGAACGGTAACGAATTACCGGTGCCTCTGGGGAAGGGGAAAGGTAAGAGAAGGAGGAAGCAGGAGTTTGATCTGTATATTTCAGAGGAAGGGATAAATTTTTAGGGGACATTTCTTTAAAAGTATCCGTACTTCCCGGGTAACCGCGTAAACCGTCTTTCTGATTATAAATCCCCTCATTGTATTCCCGTGCCAAACGCAGCCAATACGGAGCATCAAGCGTAGCCATCATGGGACGCTCACCTACAAAATAAGCAGCAGGTGTTTTTTCCCATGTCTCAAATTGCTGGTAACGAACTAACACCGAAACCAAAAAACATACCATCAACACCAGTGCAAAAAGCAACGAATTGTTTTTCCTATCAATGAATATTTTTACCATTACCTAAGTGCTTTCAGAAAATATATCACTGTTTCTCTTTTTTGTGCACACGTCATTTATTTGGTAAACTATCAATTTAATTTTAATTAAAATGAAGGTTTAAGAGAGATGAAGTTGTTCAAGACGCCTCATTAAGGCCATGGAAACACTTTCAAATAAATTTCCTTTGAAATCAGAGTCAAGTGTCAAACTAGATTCATCTAAAGCCAATAACACTGCACATGAACCTTGGTCAAAGGACAGAATCCTGTGTGTGGGATCTTCTGCTCCACTTTGCGAAACAATTTTATTATTAATTCGTACCTCTAGCCGAGAAACACCTGCTAATTTAGTCCAGAAGTTAAAACTCCTAAAAACAGATTCGTAATCGGGGTCTTTTGCAAAAAATTCTTCAATCTGTTCACTCAAAGATAACAAAAGGTTTCGACGTTTACGATGATCGGTCTGTTCTATAATGGTGCTAAACGGATTGCGTATTACTTCGTATCCCAACCAATAAAGTAATATATAAGCCAAAGATATTCCTAATAAAAAAGAAAAACCCAAAAAATTCGTTATACGGTATGACATAAGCGCTATCACTCCAAACAAACTGGAGAATCCTAGTAGAACCAGCATTGCTTGAGTTGCAGAAAAACCTCTGGCTATCAGACGATGGTGCAAGTGGTCTTTGTCAGCTGAGTAAAACGGAATGCCCTTAAAAAACCGTCTAAAAAGGGCGAATCCTGTATCTAGAATCGGAATTGCCAGAATTAATAACGGTAGTACAGACTGTCCTCTTCCTGGAAGATCTGTTACCCAAATTGAGAGAAGTGCCAGTACATACCCCAAAAACATGCTTCCGGAATCTCCCATGAAGATCGAAGCTTGGGGTCGGTTAAATAACCAAAAACCAAGTGTTGCTCCGGCTAACACAAATATCAGAAGGAGCAAAGAATATTGGCCTTGCCACAAGCAAAGTAACCCAAGACATGCAAATGCAATTATTACTAAACCACTAGCTAAGCCGTCTAAGCCATCGATCAAATTGATTGCGTTTATAACGCCAACAATCCACAAAATAGTTATAGGCCAAGACCAAGGTCCTAGATTAATGTTTTGTAAAATAGGAACTTGAATAGTATTAATCTCAAATCCTAATCCTATTGCCAGGACAGATAAAACGATTTGTCCTGCCAGTTTCCAGCGAACGCGGAGATTAATGACGTCATCGGCAAAACCTATCCCCCATGCCAACATGCCACCAATGCACAATCCAGCCAAGCGGTTTTGAGGTAAAAACTCCAAACCTATCAATTGTTGTTCAATCGGCACCCACCAAATCAAAATAAGCGTCCCTAAAAATCCCCAGAACAATCCAATTCCACCAAAACGTGGAACATGTTCGATGTGTTGATCTCTCAGGGAAAGTTTTCTTTGATGTTGTAGTTTTGATTTCACTAGATAGAGAATGATCATTATCAGAATTGAACAGAGGATAAGCCCAAGGATTCCAGCACCAAATAAATATTTCCAAAAATTTATCTGCATTTGTGGAATCATTGAAACCTCCTTATTCTCTCAAAATTCAACAAAGCTTCCAAAATTTTCTCTGATGCTGTACCGTCCCCGTATGGATTATGTGCATACGCCATTTTTTGATACGCGGCAGAATTGTTTAACAGACGCATCGTTTCATCAACAATCGTATGTTGATTTACACCTACAAGTTTCACTGTTCCAGCTTCAACAGCTTCCGGACGCTCGGTTGTATCACGCATCACAAGCACTGGCTTACCTAGGCTTGGAGCTTCCTCCTGTACACCGCCACTGTCGGTCAGTATGAGAGTTGACTGGTTCATCAAATGTACAAATTGCTGATAGTCTAAGGGTTCAGTTAAGTGAATGTTCGGGAGATTTGACAGGATACGATTAACCGGTTCACGGACATTAGGATTCAAGTGTACTGGATAAACTATCTGAATATCCGGCTGCTTTAGCGCAATAATACGAAGTGCTTCACATATCTGCTGAAATCCGCTACCAAAGTTTTCACGTCGATGCCCTGTGACTAATATCATTCGTGACTGTTGAAGTTCGAAAGGTAATACTACATCCATTGGTGAAGAATGTTCCAGCACCCAGTGTAAGGCATCAATTACGGTATTGCCAGTAATTGAAATGTTATTTTCTGAAAAGCCTTCATTTAATAAATTTCGTTTGCTCTCTACGGTTGGAGCAAAATGCAACTTGGCCATTTTGGAAGTGACCTGACGATTTAACTCTTCCGGGAAAGGTGATTCCAAATCATATGTACGTAACCCTGCCTCCACATATCCAACTGGTACTTTCTGAAAAAAAGCAGCCATTGCTCCAGCCATTGTAGATGTCGTGTCTCCTTGAACTAAAACCCAGTCGAATTCTTCTTGCTTTAAAACGTGTGTGACACCATTTAGAACCTCACCTGTCAGATTTGCCAAATTCTGGTTTGGTTTCATCAGGTTTAAATCATAATCCGGAATGATTTTAAATAGTTTCAGTACTTGATCAAGCATCTCCCTGTGCTGTCCTGTAACACAGACCTTAATGTCCAATTCCTGACGCAGTTTTAGAATAAGCGGGGCCATCTTGATCGCTTCGGGACGGGTGCCAAAAATGATCAGTATTTTCATGTGGCAGTATCTTCAAGCATTGATTCCAATTGAGAAACACAGACTTTCTTTGAAAAATGTTCGGTCGCATAGCTTTTCCCATTCTGTCCAAGTTTGGTGAAGGAATCTCTTTGCGATAACAGAGTACACATTGATTGAACACACGCGTCTTTATCAGCTGAGTCGGCAGAAAATCCACATTGCGCTGATTTTATTACACCATGTCCGTCACTAGAAGACTGAAGGAAAGCCGCAACCGGTAATCCAGCAGCCATATAACCTAAGATTTTTCCCGGCACAACTGGTGTTTTGTTTAGTGGATTGAGGCATACCAGACCAATACTGCAAATTTGCAACAAATCCGGATACTCTTCACGAGAGACGAAGCCTTCAAAGCGCAGATTATTTAATGATTTTTCCTGAGCCATCTTTTGCAGCTTTTCTTTTTCCCGGCCTTCCCCAACCAACAGAAAAAGTAATTCGGTATGGTCCTGCATCTGTTCAGCAACTTGCAACAGCAATTTTAAGTATTGTGACGGCCCCATCACTCCTGCGAATATGGCAACATCTTTTTGTTGGACATTCCACTTTTTCCGGAAGTCTACTTGAGAGACACCTGATTCATGGTAATCAATATCAACCCAGTTGTGTAGAATTTGAAACCTGCTAGCCAAATTCGGATATTGTTTCTTGATGAAACGTATGTTCCCTTCAGAATGTACTGTCACTACATCCGCTGTACTGTAGGCATATTTTTCCAAAGCACTGAAAAATATAATCTGCAATGGATTGCTTAAAATGCCTAAGTCGATTGCGTTTTGAGGAAATAAATCTTGTACATTCAACAAAAACCGTACATTTCTTCGATGAAGCCAACTGCCCACTAAAGCCAACGGCAATGGTGGACTGTACACAACCACAGCATCGGGCATAATGTCATATTGACGTAATTTGCGAAGGAATTTCACTGGCATGAGCAACTGTGCTATGCCCCGTAACAGATAATTTACATTGTGATGGGGAAGGGTTTTGACACGCAGAACCGTGATACCGTTTTCAATTTCTTTTTCAGAGAAAGAACGTGGTGTATAATCTTGGTCAAGATTATATTCCGGCCAAGTCGTGATAACAGTGACGTGATGTTTGCGGGAGTGTAATTCTTCAGCGAGTTCCAGCATCAAATGTGATGCTGATCTTATTTCAGGTGGGTAAGAATCGGTAACCAGTAATATTTTCAAAATTTTTCAAGGCTAACAGCATTTGCAGTTGCCAAAGATTTCTCAATGGCAAAAATAGTTTTCATTGTGCCAAACATTTCATCCGGACTGACAAGCAATGTCTCTTTTCCGGAAACGCAATTGACAAAATGTTGCAATTCCTCAGTATAGCCGATTTCCTGTCTACGTGTTTTGAAAGCAACGGTCTTACCTGTTCCGTGCAGCTCGCTGACTCGAAAATCACGTGAATAAATTGTTTTTCCATCGAAAAATATTTCCAATGCTTCACGAGAATAAGCCTTATCGCCTGTTCCGGAATAAGTTAAGGAGCCTACGGAACCATCAGTAAATTTCAGTGCAATCACCACATTATCGTTGTTGACAGTACTTTGATTGTCTCCTGAAATGCGCTCGGCGTGTACGCGGGTTACAGGAGAGTTCGTCAGACTTTGCAACAAATCAATAAAATGAGAGACTTCACCGACAATACGGCTACGCCCCTCGCCTTCGGAATGCACCCAATGTGTGGTCGGAACGAATCCACAATTCACTCGCATCTGCACCACGAGCGGCGTGTTACGTGATTTCAGCCATGTTAACATTTTTTTAGTGTGCGGGGAAAAGCGGCGATTGTGTCCGACCATCAAAATCGGTAGCGACTCCGATTTTTTTGCCAAAGTGCGGAGTTCAGAAAATTCTTCTTCCGTTGTACAGAGCGGTTTTTCCAGAAACAAAGGTTTATTATTTTGAAGTGCGGATCGTACTAGTGAGGCATGATGACTGTGCGGAGTCAGCCCTATGACAGCTTGAATATCCGTATTACTCCAGAGATTGTCGGCATCGGTGGCTTGATGCAAAAACCCGAATTTCCGTCCGCTGTGTTCAACATTGGCTCCAGAATTGGTCGCTAATGTGTGCAAACAGACTTCTGGAAGTTTTTGCAGCGCCGGAAGTAGCAGAGCTTTGCCAAAAAGACCGGCACCGATCACACCAAAATTTGTCTGTCCCCGTCCGGAAAAAATAGATTTAGCAACAGATAAAGGAAGATTGCGTTGAATCGGAGTGTCATTCGCATATTCCAACAATACGCCGATCGGTTTGTCTAATTCTTCAGCAATGAGTTGAGAATAGGCTTGTTCGGCTTCAGCAATTGAAAACCGGTGCGTAATCAGCGGTTGAACATCTACGCTTTTACTATTTAACAGACGCAGAAATTCTTCTAAATTTCGTTTTTGTGTCCAACGGACATCACCGATGGGCAGGTCAATGCCTTCTAATTCATAGAGCGGATCGAGCGATCCGGGGCCAGCGGCTTTTGAGACCACCAACTCAACTTCTTTTTGCCAAAGTTCATTGCGATCCGGATGAATATCTGCTACACCGACCACAACAATCTTTCCCTTGAAACGAGACAATTGAATAGCGTGATCCACCGGATCACGCTTTTTTGTAGCAGCTGTTATAATCACCGCATCAGCCCCATTCGTATGTGTCCGAGCTTCGGTCAAACTTTGCAATTCAGAAGATTTAGAAGTAGCATCCTTCACGCCAAATTGTTTGGCCAGTTCGACTTTATCTCCTACCGGATCAAAGGCCATGACTTCACAACCATAAGCCCGTAACATTTGAACCGTGAGCAGACCCAACAAGCCCAACCCCATTACAATAACACGCGAACCAAAACTTAGATTGGCACAACGAATACCGTGTAATGCGATAATACCAAGCATTCCGAATGCTGCTTCTTCTTCAGAAACACCAGTCGGTATTCGACAAGCCAAATTCACCGGTATTGAAACAAACTCGGCATGTCCGGCAAAACCTTGCCCAATGCAGGCGACCCGGTCTCCCGGAGAAAATTCTGTTGCCGCAATTCCGCATTCTTCCACTATTCCGGCACAGCTGTAACCCAACTGAGTCGGAGAATCCAGCCTCCCCATGGCTTCTTGATATGTTTTCAGCAAGCCTTCTTTCTTGGCCTTTTCCCAAGCACGGCGTACCAAATCAGGTCGTGCCAACGCTTTTCCGGCTAAAGATTTACGCCCCAATTCAATCGTTGAACGCTCCGTTCCGATACTGACTAAAGATGTCCGGGTACGCACCAAAAGACCTTTTGCGCCACAACGGGGAACCGGAACTTCACGCAGTTTAACTTCTCCGGTTTTATAGCTTTGAACAATCTGCTTCATGCCTGTTCTTGCTTCTGCCGAAGCACATAATTTTTCACGGCGGAAGACATCCCTGGCGGAAATTCGGCATCCCGCTTGATGCTTTCCCAATTCTCCCGGAACCATTGAATTGTTTGTTCCAAGCCGTCTTCAAAAGTCGTTTGCGGGTTATACTCCAATAAAATTTTGGCCTTATCAATGCTAGCCAACAAACGGGACTTTGTATCCCACTTGCGACGGTCTGTAAAAACTAAACCTGCTTTATTTTCCGTAAGTAGATTGATGGTTTCCGCAAGTTCCACGATTTCAATTTCACGCGCTGAAGCAATATTCATTTCCTCACCAATCGCTTCTTCCGACCAACCGGCCCGCAAAAGTGCATCGACAATATCCATCACATAAGTAAAATCACGGGTCATTTTCCCTTCACCGGTAATCGGCAAAGGCTGGCCTTTCATCGCCCAATAAATAAAATTTGGGATGACATTGCGGTATTGACCGGGAACTTCACCGGGGCCGTAAGAATTAAAAAAACGCGTTTTAACAATCGGTAAACCGTAATGATGCCAATAGAAATTACAATAAAGTTCTCCGCCCATTTTTGAAATTTGATAAGGTGTACTCAAGTGCAGTGAAACAAATTCTTCTTTGAGAGGGAGCGGCGCTTGCGTTCCATAAATAGCACATCCGGAACCTGCATAAACAAAACGCTGAACTCCATCCATCAAAACCGCGTGTTCCAACATTTTAATCGTACCGAGTTGACTGACCAGCAAATCTTTTTCCGGATAATCAACAGAATTTTGATTGGCAAAAAAAGCCGCCAAATGAAAAATATAATCTGGTTTTTCGTGAAAAACCCGCTTGAGATCGATGTCATTTGTGATACTCCCTTTGACAAATAAAACATTCGGCAAGTTTGGCACATTCCACTCATAAGAGGCTGACAAATCATCCAGAATAATAACCTTCTCCGCTCCGCATTCGGCAAGTTTGCGGGACAAATTGCTCCCGATAGCACCGGCTCCTCCGGTGATCAGAATAGTTTTGTTTTTGTAAATTTCGAAGTATTTCATGCAAATGTCATGTTAGATGTTTACAAAATTGGGTTTGTTGTGAATCAATTTCTGTTCGTACATCCAAACCAGTGTATCTCTTACACCATCCTCAAGTGTGTACGGCAATCCCCCCACAACTTCATGAGTTTTTTCTATTGGATAATGAGACCCAGTGAGCATATTATTTAGTCTGAAAGTGGTGATTGGCGGATCAGTCCAGCCAATTGTTTTTAGCAAATCACCAGCTAAAGCCACGATTCGCAACAAACTAACAGGGAAAATCATGTTTTTACTCTTACCTAAATTCTTCCGAATCAGATCGGCCCATTCCTGGATTGATGTTTCCGGAGAATCTCCCAGATAAAAAGTTTCACTATTCACGGTTTTTTTTGGATGTAGGAGAAGTTCATTCATCATATGAACAGTATTACCGACAAAACTAAGTGGCTTAACAATTTTTTTAGCTCCAGGATGAACAAATAATCCTCGGTCTACGACTTTGAAGAACGTTCTGTAGGAATGCTCAAACCAAGGTCCCCAAATAGAAGTTGGACGTACAATTACCCATGAACATGGCATTTTGCTATCACGAACCAGTTTTTCACCAATGACCTTGCTTTCCCCATATAGATTAGGTGGATCATATTCTGTATCTGATGATGGAACATGGCCATTGGGACAAACCAGCAAACTGGAAGTAAAGAGAATTCGTTGCAGGCTGGAAAGTTCTTGTGTCGCTCGAATAAGATTAGCTACACCTTTGGTGTTTGCATCAAAAAAAGACATGTCATGAATGTCCATGCCGGTCACTGCTGCCAAGTGGAGAATGTGTGTGGGTTGGAATTCAATTAAAGCTTCAGTAAAAGAATGAGCGTCTCGTATATCGACAAATTCCCAATGATCCTGATGATCTAATATTTTTGGTGGACGAATATCAAAATTTATGGTTTCGTATTTTGATAAAGCCCAATTCATTGCGGCTGTCCCAATGAATCCAGAACCGCCAGTGATACAGAATTTAATCTTGTTCATGTTTTGTTTTTTTCATAAACACTGCTAAGAAATGCAAATGTTTCATCTGCACATTTTTTCCAATTGTAAGCTTGTGAATCTTGTATTGCCCTTGCAACCACACTTTTCGGCAAGTCAGGATTTTCAATCATGTATCGCAAACAATTTTTGATTGAGATGACAGATTCCGGGTTGAAGGAAATAATTTTTTAGGGATATCAAAATCCGATAGTAGGAACTATTAACTATTTCACAAGATTATTAAACAAAAATTCTCAGATATTGTTTAGCTGTATTTTTCCATGAATATTGGTTTAAAATTAGATTGCGAAAATCTTTTCCTATTACCTTTAAATCATGTGATGATGAAAGCATACTATGCATTCCTTCATATAAATCATCTGCAAGAGGCTGAACAACTTTACATCCTACCTCCTTCACTTCATCAAAGCCACATTCAGTTGTTAATATAACAGGTGTACCGCATGCGCCAGCTTCTAAAGCGACAATAGACATTGCCTCACGACGAGATGGAACTACTAAAAATTCTGCTCCTGTATATGCACCAACTTTATCTTTATCTCCGATGTACCCAATCAAGTGGACTTTTTGTTCTATAGATTTTTTCTTTATTTCTTCTCCAAGTTGATCTCCAAGCCCACCATCTGGCCCAGCAAAGACCATATTTAAATTAGGGAAATCTGGCAATAATTTAATGTATGCCTGTAATAACAAATCTGGACCTTTTATCAGATTAAGTCGCCCCACAAAAAGTATGTATGGTGCTTTTTGTAATCCAAACTTTTTTTTAAAATTATTACTGGCTTCAAGATTAGGATAGAATTCGTTATTATCTATCCCATTTGGGATAACACTGATTAACTGCTTTTTAACGCCAAACTCTATAAAATACTTTTTCTCCAAATCAGTTATTGCTATACACCGTGATGCATTCTTTATAATACTTTTACCGATAATAAAATTATAGACATTTTTCAGTAAAGACGATCTTCCATAAATATAAAGGGCACCAGCTGGGCAGAAAGTATAAGGCTTCTTAAATTGTCTTGCAAACAAATAGACTATGACGTTAATTAATGTCCAGTGAGACATTAAATGTATAATATCTACTTTTTTAATTAAATCTCTAAGTTTTTGCAAAGAAAAATAAGGTATGTAGAACCGATCATTTAAACATGGCAGGAGAACTGTTTTGAGATTGTTAAGTTGTTCCTTAGATTCTTCCTCTAATCCTTGGTCAGTCGATAATACTATACATTCAATACCGAAATCATTTTGAATAGATTTTGCTATCTGCACAGTTCTGGTTGCTGTCCCACCTCCCGTAATTTGATCTATAGTCATATTAACTAATAGGACACTCAAATTATTTACCTCTAATTCTACAAATTTCTTCCAAACTGCTTCTTACTCCATATTCAAATACAAAACCTTCTTTTTTTAACTTATCACTTGAAAATTTAACTCGCCCATGTAAGCTGCCTCTTCGAAATGTTTTTCGCAATAGATACGGAATATAATTTGGCAGAGTGAACTTTATGAGATCCTTCTTATGACATAATGACTGGTAAAGATTATATATTCCAGCAACAGTATTATTAACGTCATCATCATATGAAACGAAATAAATATTAACATCGGGGACATTATTTACTAAAAAGAACAATGCAACATTTGCAACATCTTTAGCATAGACAATATGTGCATTTTCTTTCCCTTTCAAATGAACCTTGATTATATCTTTCCAACTATTATTTATAGGTAACGATAATATGCTGCCAAACTTAGTAGAGCTGAATACGTTTGTTGGTCTTAAAATACATATACTCATGTCTAAATTGGCATTCGCTACAAGAAGCTCTGATTCAAATTTCGTTTTCTCATATAAGTTCTTGGGATTACAAGTTGTATCTTCCGTGACATATGAAGCAGATGATGCCCCTATTACTCCAGCAGAACTAAGATGACAGAAAAATGAAGCTTTTGTGTTTGCTGCTAAATTTATTAATTTACGTGTACCCTCTACGTTTGTAGAATACATTTTTTCCGTGTCGCTTAATTCCGCCGCACAATGAAAAATTGCATCAACACCATCAAGTAGACGTCTCAATCCGTCATCATTATTTATATCTGCTTGAATTACGGTTATTTTTGGTGAAAAATGTTTCCGATCCGATCGTGTCAAAACTTTAACTTTCCAGCCAGCATCAAATAAGTTCTTAACAATCAGTTCACCTATCAATCCACGAGCTCCTGTCACAGCAACTGAGCGCATATTGAGAACATTTTTTTTCATCTTAATTTCACTGTACAGCAAGAAAAACATAAAAATAAGAGATTGTTAATAAACAATTTTTTTAGCTCCAGGATGAACAAATAATCCTCGGTCTACGACTTTGAATTATTTTTTTAAATTAAGAATATTCAACGAGTAAATTATGTATTAAATTAACCTTAACAGGTTTTCAATGTGAGATACTGTCTCTTTTTAATACTTTTAAACATGTCAGCCACAAAATTATTAAATCAAACCAAAATGAGCGTCGCTGAAAATACTCTTCATCCAACGCCACTTTCTCCGAAGTTGACAAATCATCTCTGCCATTGATCTGTGCCCAACCCGTCAGACCAGGTACTAGTGAATTTAATCCACACTCAGTCCGTAAGGCAATTAAATCATACTGATTAAATAATGCTGGACGTGGACCTACAAAGCTCATGTCGCCCTTAAAAATAGAAAATAATTGTGGAAGTTCGTCTAAACTATTACGACGGAGAAAGCTGCCAATGGGAGTAAGAAATTCGCCTGGATTAGTCATCTTATGGGTTGCAACGTCAGGTGTTTCCATCCGCATGGAACGAAACTTTGGCATCTTAAATGCCACGTTGCCTGTCCCAATGCGATCTGACCAGTAAAGTACACGACCTCTTGAACTCATAATTACGGCAATAGCAACAAATAACATTGGCATTGACAACAAAACAAATAGCACTACCACTAAAACCAGATCAAAAAGCCGTTTCATATTTTTCCCTGAGTTACTTTTAACCTTTAAATCAATTAAAGATGATCTGATTGTTGCTTTATAACCATCATCAATTCATCACTCAGTCTTTGTTGATGGAATTTTTCTAAAGCCCTTTGTTTTGCTGATTCGCCCAATTTTTCCCTCATTGATGAATCATTTGCTAAACTCAACATCGCAGACGCAAGCGCATCCACATTACCTTTTTCAACAAGAACTCCTGTTTCACCATCAATTATCGCATCGGTTATTCCATATATATTTGAACCAATTGCTGGAATCCCGCAGGCCGCTGCTTCAATTATAGTACTACCAAATCCCTCTCGATAACTTGGAAGACAGTAAATATCAGATGCAGTAAAATAATCTTCTGGAGTTGTTGTATACGGAAAAAATTGAATGGTACCATTACAATCCAATGTAATTGACTTAAGATCATCTTGTACATTATCTTCATCTGGTCCAACGAACCACAATTCTAAATCATTTCTATTCTTTGATATTTTATTAAAGGCTTTAGCAAGTTCAAACACTCCTTTTTCTTTTTTGAGTCTACCAATAAACAAAAAAATAATTGTAGAATTATCAACATCTAAATCTGTCCTAATTATCTTTCTGACAGATGGCCTCATGCAAAACCTGTCTACATCGACTCCACTGATCGAACCATTCCCTAGAACCATCGATTTTCCGTCTGAGACAATTTTGTGATCTATTAAAAAATCCCGCTGGGATAAACTATCTACAATCACTACTGTGGCAAATTTTGCTGTGATACGGTCTAACATCTTTAGTAGAAATTTCAAAATACCTTTTTTAGTGACCCAAACTTGACCTGTGAAGGTATGTATTCTGATTGGTACAAATGCAAGCCAAGCAGCAAACATACATAATAATCCAGCCTTAGGGGAGATCGAATATACAACCCGATATTTATTCCTAAAGAAGTAAATAATTAATTGTAGAAGTGTTTTAATATCAGCTATTAGGCTTATTTCACGTAGAATCGAGATATGATGTGTTAGTACTTCTTTAGGTAATATATTTAAAAGATTTTTTTGTGTAAGAAGGTTTGAAATTACAGTTATCTCATATCTTTTATGGAAGTTAACTATATGATTAACCAAAAAAAAACGTACCTGTAATGGTACAGATGTAACAACTGCCATCATTTCACGCTTTAAATGAATATTTTTCACAAATCATATTCTAAAAAAATTAGCCAAAAATCAAGAACCAAGACACTATTATTTTATTCCCGAGAGATAGTGAAAAAAGTACAATATGACAGTATTGTTTTTAAGATTAATTGAATAAATTTGTATTTGTAGAAGTAATAATTGTCACAGTATCCCGCTTTTTTGATACCATTCAACAGTAAATTTTATTCCTTTCTGTACTCCGTATTTATTTTTCACATTAAGTACATGAAAAATCTTTCTATTTGAATACAGTACATCTCGAGTCATTGCTTTCAGTCTTCGCAAAGAAAAAGGGGATATTTTATTAGTAAAACGTGCAATAATATCTAAAATATAGCCAGCAATATAACCCATCCATATTGGGACTTTAATAAAATATTTTCTATTTTTTAGCGAATCTACAATCCATGAAATTAAAATATTTAATTGAATTGCTTCATCTGATGTTATAAATACTTGATTAAATGCTCTATTATTATCTATTACATTCACCAGTATTTCGATAAAATCTCTTATGTAGTAAAAATTGGTGAGGTTTTTTCCTGAACCAAATAAAACAAATCTTCTATTATTTACACTCTTTACTAGTTCATATATACTTCCTTTATGATACTCTCCAAAAAGTGCTGTTGGTCTTAATATCGTTACAGCATAATGCCCATCAGCAATTTTTATCAAAAGATCTTCAGCTCTTTTCTTTGAAATCCCATATGGAGTAATTGGAATACCATTTGTTTCGTGAATTCTTCTCGAAAAACTGTTTTCACAGACAGCAATACTACTAACAAAAATGAATTGTCTAACGGGTGAGGCAACACAATCTACTGCTAAACTTTCAGTAATATCTACATTTACTTTTTGTAAATAATCTATTTCTTCTTTCGATGACGAAACAGAAGAATATCCTGCTAAATGAAAAATAATATCAATATCAGTTAGTAATCCACAACAATCACCACTAAGTAAATCGGTATTTTCCCAAGTAATTTGATCGCCAAACCGTTCTTTAACACTTTCACTTAATGGCTTATGATGCATTGCAACTATCTTATTGCAATCTATCTGAATCAATCTTTCTAATAAGAACTGACCGACAAAACCACTTGCCCCTGTGACAAGGATATTGTTTCGCTTCATAATTGATTAATACTCACTTTCACAGAAAAAATAATCTATTGAAAAATATCTATATTATAACTTAATTAAATTGCAACAATGATAATATTACAAGATTGAATACTAGATAGAATGGATGAGCTTGTCATGATATCCAAAACACTCATAAGCTTGATGTGAGGGGGAATATTCTGTAGTTTTTAATGAGTAGATCAAAGGCTTTCAGCATTGAATTTTGTCTCTGCATGCCAAGTCTCATGAATCGCCAGCTTGGCTTGCGACTTTGTGGTTTGAGGGAGAGAGTTAAGACTATTTGTTGTTTTGTGAACCCAACCTGTACTGATGAAAAGTCTGAAGTTAGAATGCAACGATGAGAGGCCGGACTTTCAGGCAAGGATTCTTGCAGATAATTCAGAAGATTTATGATGGTGAGTGAAGCGATGGAAATATCTTTTTTTCGCAGCCTATTTGGGCCCTATCGCAGTCAACTGTCGCCGCAGTCGAATAGCTTGGTTATGCCAAGTGAACTCACGAACGACACGCTCTCTCCCATGCTGGCCCATCAGCTTGGCTAGGTCAGGGTTGACCAAAAGGCGGATGATGCCTGCGGCGATTTCGTCCTCGTCATCCGGGGGGACCAGTAAACCGGTGACCCCATCAACGATAGTATCTGGCGTAGCTCCCAGCCGGCTGCCAATCACAGGACGCTCAGCGGCGTTGGCTTCGATATAGGCTATCCCAAATCCTTCGACCGGCATACCCGGCTGGAATTCCTTGCCTACCAGTACCATAACGTTGGCGGCAGCGTAATACAGGCCCAGTTCTGAGTCAGGTATGAATCCGGCAAATATAACACACTCTTGTAATCCGAATTCAGTCACTAACTTTTCTAAGACTGGGCGGTATGGTCCTGCTCCCACCATAACGTAAACAGCATTGGGTACAACCTGAACGACTCGCGACATAGCTCTAATGACGTTATCCTGCCCTTTCCACTCCACCAGGCGGGCTACTGTCAGTACTACTACCCGGTTCTCTAATTTGTGTCGATGTACGACGGCGGCTGGATTCAAATCCGGGTGGAAACGTTCTACATCGACCCCTGGTGAGACAAGTACAAAAGTTTGATTATCCCGCACGCCACGACTCAAATACTGCCGGTGGGTGAATTCGCTGATTACCAGCAAGAACTTGGCCCGGTTCAACCAGGCCAGGAATAGCTGTCTAACCAGGCTAAAGCCCCAGTAACGATGTAATTCGCTGCCGTAGAGAATAATGACATAGGGCCTTTTGGTAATCAGTTGAATAAACCACCCTACAGGTGCCAAGTAAAGGTGCCCAATCAATACAACATCAATTTTTCCCCGAATTACGATCTGACAACCATTTATTAAATATAAGTTGAATTGGAAAACGGCAATATAGACTAAATACATAATGTGCCAGATTCGCATTTTCATATTCCGCATAAACCCGGATGGGACCTTTGGCATTGTTTGCCGGTAGATAGTATAGTCTTGTTTCGAATCAAAAACTTTCCAGTTCCCAAGTTTGGGAGCAAGAACATTAATCTCTTTTTTTAATTCAGCACAAAGATGATGTTGAAAGACCGATATGCCTCCTGAAAGACCGGGTGGGAAGTCATGCGTGATCAACAAGTTCTTCATATTTTCCCTATGTATACATTGTATATGTGGCCATGCAAGCCATCAATAAACAGAACATTTCTTTTGGGTACATTTAAAGAAATATAATATTTTGGTACGGAACATAGACACCCCGATGCCTTGCAAAATTCAGCCAAATAAATAGCACCAAAAAATATAGTATAAAAATTACAACCACCATCAAAGCTTTATTGAACTTACTCTGCTGCATATAAATGATTCTAGGCCAAACCATAATTTGTATCACAGAAAAATAATAATTAATCCTATCCGTCGCCGTTGAATAAAATTCTACTAATGGAATAGATATAATAATTGCTATAGATAAATATTTCCAAAAACTCCCTGCCTGTTCTTTGAAAAGTGTTTTATTTTTAGATAAGAAAAAATAAAGCAATACTGGAATAGCATTCAACCAGACTCGCGCTCTTCCTCCATGAGAATACATACGCCCGCCTTCTTTATGCATGGGATTATTAATATAATATTCGTAATAATTTGTAAATTTATCCCAAAAAACCCATATAGCAATTAAAAAAAATAGCGCAAACAAGAATTGATATTTAAATTTATTTTTTATTCCCCCAATCATCCCGAATGGCATCATAAGAATTGCTGACTTATGAAAAGTAGTTGCTATACATATAAAAATAAAATATTTAGTACGACTGCCTTGCATTATATATTTAATAGCAATGTATACAAATCCAAGTGCAGCTACCTGACGTGTGGCACCCATAGCAAAAACAATCCCAATGACAGGCATGGCGATCCCTATGGCTATCCATCGATAAGGTTGATTTTTACAAAAAGATATTAAACCATAAACAAAAATAGTACTACAAATCAGGTTGACCCCATATATGCCAAAATTGAATTGAAAACATACCCAATTTATAAAAGCATATCCTGGTTCAAAGTGTGAAAATAATGAATTCTGTAAATTTTTGTTTAAAAGACCATTGTAATAGTCTAAGTAATGAAACCAATCGTTTCCTACTTCATGCCTGAGTCCAATAAATAAAGCTACAGTGACACCAAATAATCCAAGGAGAAAATACTTGCCTCTACTTTGGAATCTCCAAGGGAATAATATTGATAAAAAAGGAACCAGATACATATACCAATAAGTAAGCATAAATTTTTTAAATACTTAGCACATAGAGTTAAAAAAATTATTCATTATTAAGATTAAAATATAAAATCTCAGATCTCTTCAATCAATTGCAAATATTTAATACCTTTTTGAGGAAGTTGTTCATAATTATTATTACCCCCATACTCTATAAAGTTATTAATTTTTTCTTTTAAATTTTTTGTGTCTCCAGTTATAAATAGATTTTCATCATTAAGTATTTCTCTATTACTTAAAATGTCACTTGCTAAGCAAGGAATCCCAACAGCCATCGCCTCTAATAAACACATTGATCCCCCTTCACTATATGAAGGTAGAACCAGCAAATGGCAAGTTACATAGTATGGTAAAACATCATCCTTGTATCCATGATAAATTACGTCTAAATTCATACTCTGCTGCTTAAATTCATCCTTATCTGGGCCAGTTCCTACTAGATGAATCTTCACTTTGGTTAAGCCAGCGCACGCATCAAATACATCCAAGTGACCTTTCATTTTATCTAACCTACTCACGATTAAAATATGAAAATAACCATCATCTAAAGGTACCCATTCCGCATCACTATATATTTGATTAGCCCAGTTACTTATAAAGAATATATTTTTTATACCTCTTCCTTCTAATTGATTAAAAACATTCTTTGAAACACATATAACTCGATCAGAAAATAGCGCACTTAATTTGAATAGATAATCCCTGATTCGTTCTCGCAAGGTTTTCCCAAAAATAAATTCAGTGTGTCTAATAGTAACAGTCTTTATCCTGAAGAATATGTTCAAAAATACACCAAGATAAATTTCCCTTTGCCCGTTAAGAATAATGATATCTATTTTATTTGCCTTAATTAATCCGCAAACCACTATTACATAACTCAGATAACAGGAATACCCAAGCCATTTTTTATGCTCTATATTGCTCTCCCCCTTAAGCCTGTGATATAGATCTATTGATGATACAAGCAGATAAGACCGATGATATTTACTTATGACATCAAGCAAGTTTATTATATATGATTCTCCACCACCAAAAAATTCAGTCATGCTTACTATCAAAACATTCTTTATTTCTCTGTGAGGATATTTTATTTTATTTTCATTGAACATATTTTTATACTATGTGGGAGCTTAAAATTTAGCATCTTATAGGGGGCGGTGGGAATATTAAAGGGCCTGTAAAGCGTGTTTATTAGTGAAGTTCAAAACAGACTAAAAAATAATTCTAGCCTGAACCAACCCTTTTTTCTGAGGTTATAGGCTGGTGAAAAGAGGTGGAAATGAATCTGATTTACGATTTTTCCTTTCAGAAATTATCTACCTATGTTTATTAAGCAAACTCAATTTATACGGATATACCTCTTTTTTGAAGCCCATCAAAGACTAGATTCTACTATTACTTTATAAATGTGTGAAGTGGACCCCATCAGAGTTTCAATTTATTTTTTAAGTTATGTTTTAAGTAGTTGAATGATGTTTAGTGGCAACAAAAAACTAATCAATAATTTTAATTTTTTCATTCCAAAAGGAAGTTCCCGACAATAGTTAAATGCGGTGAGTTTTTCACCTTTCATCAATAAAAACATTGCTTTCACATATGTTATTTGATTTAATAATACTTGAAATCCCTTATTATTTGAAATTTCTGGACATTTCTTCTTCTCCATGCTCCATCTTTCCATTTCTTTTATACACAGTTCCTGATGAGAGATAGATTCATTGCCACCATGCCATCTATAAGTGGCAAGTGGTTGTTGAACGCAGGAAACCTTATATTTGGATGAAATTTTGATTGCCATATCATAATCGCCCATAATGTGTAGGCGTGAATCAAAAACTGTTTCCTGTTCATTAATATAATTTCTGTTTAATAGCACCGTAAGCAAACACATCAAATTTTTTCTAAGCAACTCGTCAACTATCATCCCTTCAGGTAATTTTTTTTTATTTACTTCTTTAAAAGTATTTTTGATTTCATTTTTGAAGTAATAATTACTGTAGACGATCGCAACTTCTGAATGTTTTGAGAAAACAAGCATTTGTTTTTCTAGTTTAGTTGAATTCCAATAATCATCCACATCAAGAAAAGCAAGATAACCACCTTCAGATTTTTCTATTGCTAAATTTCGAGCTTCATATAGTAGTGTGTGTGTTTTAGAATAAAAGTAATTGATTCTATGATCATTATACGAAAGAACAATGTTCGCACTATTGTCTGTAGATTGATTATCCCAAAATATTAGTTCCCAGTTTTTAAAAGTTTGATCAATAATGCTATCTAGAGATTCTCGGAGATACTTTTCTCCGTTGTAGCAATTCATGATGATGCTGACAAGTTGATTTTCAGGCATGGGCCTTGTACCAATCAATTGTTTTTTTGAGCCCTTCGTCTAATTTTGTCGTCGATTCCCAATTCAATATTCTTTTAGCTTTGGAAATGTTTGCGTATAAGGCCATGTTTTCACCATTTCGGTACGAAACTTCACCGAATTGTGGATTCCCTGAACCAGTGATATTACGGACTTTCTCAACCATTTCACGAATAGAAACTGGTATCCCGGAGGCAATATTAAAAACATCTCCCTTAGCTTCTGGATGAGTCAAAGCCTTTAAAATCGCCTGAACTGAATCATCAACATAACAAAAATCACGGAGTTGTTCCCCTGCTGAGGCCGGAAATGTTGCATCGTCCAAACAACCACGTATTATTTGGGGAAGGAAACGATTGATATACTGTCCAGGACCGTATGTAAGGAAAAGTCGGAGGGTAACGGCAGGAAAGTTCTCTGAGCGACTCAACATTTGTAAAAAATGAGTACAGGCAACTTTAGCCATCGAATACGGTGAAATGGATTGTTCCCTTTGATCTTCATGCTGCGGTGCTGTAGCGTTACCATATTCGTCGCTACTTCCAATTTGTAAAAAACGCTTTAACCTGCGACGGGGCAGAATTTCAACCAAATTTTGTAAGGCGTTAAAGTGTGTTTCCATCAGGGTACCTCCGCCTTCCTGAAAAAGTTGGTGATTGATGTAGCCGCCAAGATTAACAACATAATCGAAATCTTTATCAAGATATTTCTTAACAAGACTGCTGTCGGTCATATCGAAATTCAGGTAACATACTTCGTCTACGAATCTCTCCTTTGGTGACGGATTCAAAGAAACGCTGGTCATCTTCCAGTCTCTCTGATGTGCGGCCCTAAGTAGATGATGTCCAATGAACCCCGTTCCACCGATGACCAACAGGTGTGGAGAGTTCATCGATTCCATGGGGCTTTTCCTGAATTCCAAAATTCTTCAAGATTGTCAAGATCCCGCTTTGTGTCCATACAGTGCCAAAACCCCTGATGCTGAAAGGCCATCAATTCACCACTTTGTGCAAGTCGTTCCAGTGGTCCACGTTCAAGAATAGTTTTGTCATCTTGAATTAAATCAAAAAATTCAGGTTCAATTACAAAATATCCGCCATTGATCCAACCATGTCCGGTTTGGGGTTTTTCCTGAAAAGAGGTTACTTGCTCTCCTTTCATTTTAAGCTCTCCAAAGCGTGCCCCAGGATGAACTGCTGTTACAGTGACCATTTTTCCATGGCTTTTATGAAATGTTATTAATTGATCCAGATCAATATCAGATAGCCCGTCACCATAGGTCAGCAAGCAGGTTTCATTGTCAATATAACGCTTCATTCGTTTGACTCGCCCACCTGTCATGGAGTTTTGCCCTGTATTCACCAAAGTCACCTTCCAATCTACCTTATCCAATTGATGGGAATTAACGATTCCTGTTCCCAAATCTACAGTGAAATCTGCATTCAGTGTACGGTAATTAAGGAAATATTCTTTGATCAACTCTGCTTTGTAACCGAGTGCTACGTAAAAATCTATATGGCCAAAATGGGCAAAAGTTTTCATGATGTGCCATAAAATCGGCTTTCCACCAATCCTAATCATTGGTTTAGGTAATGATTCAGTATATTCGGAAAGTCTAGTTCCAAAGCCACCTGCTAGAATAATCACTTTCACTCGCCACTCCAATCATAGTCAAATTCTGATGTTTCTTTTCGTAGCACTTCATCCGGATCGTGAGTCATGTCCGCTAGGTTAGTCAATAGACTTCGTTCGGTAGCTATGCCCTGAAAACCAAACCAGATCCCAGGAGGTACCGTCAGACGCAAATACCTTTCTTCACCAATGTTTTCTGGCCGGAAAATATTTTTTTGATTCGTTAAATGAAATACAAAGCTAATTTCACCCTTCGGAACGACCAAATTCATGGTCATACGCTGGTGGCATTTCCAGGCTTTTATTGCCCCCTGTTCTACCCAAGAAAAATAAACTTCTCCGAAGCCATTAAACCCATTATCGGATTTTTTAAGCCCGTGCATCACGTCTCCTCCAACAGTTGGAATCCGTTTCAATGGAGTAACAAGAATATCGTCCAAACTTACAACGCCCATTGCATCCCTTTTTTCTGCGCCATAGATTCATACTCCCCGATATGGGCAAGTGTCACATCGCGAATCGTAGAGGGATCTTCATAGTATGAACAATACCATTCTGCTGTCATCTTAACTATTTCTTGAAAAGAGAGAATGGCCTGCCAATTTAGGTGATAAAGCGCTTTATCGCAATTTAGTTTCAATAATCCGGATTCGTATGGCTCTTTTTCATCACCAGAATTATCCTCCCAACGCACTTTATCCCAATGCCCTGACATCGCTTGAACCAACTCCACAACTGTGTGGTTCTGATGAACTGAGGGACCAAAGTTGAAGGGTTCTCCATGAAGTTCATCTTTTTGATGGAGTTCTGCGGCCAAGGCTAGATAACCGCTCAGTGGCTCCAGCACATGTTGCCAAGGTCGGGTCGCCAGAGGGTTCCGAAGTTGTACTGATTTTCCTTTTGCCCATGAGCGAACACAATCCGGAACAATTCGGTCCTGAGCCCAGTCTCCACCTCCAATCACGTTTCCCGCACGTCCCACAGCAATCCGAACGGCTCCATCCTTTGGAAAAAATGATTTCACATGAGAACGAATTACCAACTCCGCCGCACCTTTGGAAGCACTGTAAGGATCAGGCCCTCCGAGCGAGTCTGTTTCCCGATAACCCCAAACCCATTCAACATTGTCATAACATTTGTCGCTAGTAATCAAAACGGCGTTACATTTTTTCTCCAACGGTCTTAATGCCTCCAACAAATTTAATGTTCCTATCGCGTTTGTCATATAGGTAGCAACAGGATCATCATAAGACGGTCTCACCAGTGCCTGGGCTGCCAGATGAAAAACAAAATCCGGTTGTGTTTTCAAAACCAATTCTTTCAGAGCATTGCCATCCCGAATATCGATGCGATTATCATCGATAATTTCCGAAAGTCCGGCCACCTTAAAATGAGAAGGTTCCGTCGGAGGTTCTAATGCAACACCAACGACTTTTGCCCCAAGCGATTCTAACCACACAGCTAACCATGAGCCTTTGAAACCGGTGTGTCCTGTAATCAGTACTGTTTTATGCTGGAATAGCCTTAAGCTCATGTGTTTGAATCCAGAAAATATTCTTTGAGGTGACCGATTGCTGAGCTCCCCATGGCCAGTACCGCTTCATTGGCATTGCCCCCGATGTGTGGAGTAACCATCAGATTGGGAAGGGCTAAGAATTCAAGATCCTCTGGAGGCTCAACTTCAAAAACATCCAGTGCAGCTCCAGCAATTATTTTTTCTTGCAAAGCATTTTTCAATGCTTTTTGATTCACGACTGGTCCACGGCTATTATTGATCAGATATGCATTGGGCTTCATTTTTTGAAGAAACTCCTCGGTTACCATACTTTGCGTTAATTCTGTCAACGGAACATGCAAAGACACCACGTCTGCTTCGGCCAGCAATTCGTCCATAGAGACCTGAGTTGCACCGTAGGTGTCGACGACACCTCTTTTATCTAAAAGATCGCAAATCAATACTCGGCAATTAAAGGGTTGTAATAGGTGAACTACATCCATCCCAATGTGTCCACAACCGATGATCCCGACACAGTTTCCGCTTAAAAGCCTTCCGCCCTCTTTTTCCCACTTCCCATGTTTGAGTGGAAAAGCTGAAAAAAACAAATTCCTACTAAGACCCAACATAAAAACGAGAGCCTGCTCAGAGGCTGAGCGTTTATTCACACCTCCAGTCCACCCTACAGCAATATTCAATTCTTCAGCCGCCTCTACATCCAAATTATCAAGACCGACCCCGTATTTTGCAATAATTTTCAAATTGTTGAGTTGTTGAAGTACTTGTCGATCCATTTGTTCCAACCCTAAAATCATTCCATCAGCATCATTTAGAAATTCCACAATATTAGCCAATCCAGTCGGAGGACCATCTGTGTTGAATACAGAATTAGGGAATATATCCAGTAACTCTTGTTTCAACACAGGATGTCTGGAAAAGGAACGAGATGTGACTTTTATCCGAGCTCTATGTTTTTGTTTCACTTGGCGATCTCATTTATTTTTTCGGCATCACGCAAAAACATTTGTACAGTTTCTTTTGAATATGGATGGACGATCATCCCTTTTAGCAGTTCAGGGGACACAGTGACAATATGCGCTCCGGCTTCAAGCCATTCGGTGATGTTGAGAATTTCTCTTGTGGAACCAACAATAATCTGAGCCTGAAGTTCAAACTGATCCAACAGTTTTCTCAATCTAGTTATTTCTCCACAAGAGTTGTATCCCATGTTGTTTACACGTCCGCCAAAAATTGAAACCCATGTGGCTCCAGCCATCGCAGCAAGAAAACATTGCTGTGCACTCATCATTGCAGTAACGTTTACACGTATATTTTTTTGTTTTTCTAATTCATGAATAACTTCTAGATTTAGTAACTCACCATGGGGCCCATGAATGGTTATTTTAACATTGATGTTGTCAGCCCACTCACAGAATTTTATTGCTTGTTCAATCATTTCAAGTCTATCATTGCTCGTTACCTCAACAGAAAGGGGAAGTGGGGCAATCATTTCGGCGATTTGCTGAGTACGTTCCCGAATTCCAGCCATCCCACCTGTGACTCCTTCGCGGAGTAAAATTGTTGGATTCGTTGTTACTCCACGGATAATTCCCATTTTATGAAATGTTTCAATTTCAGATAAATTGCCAGTATCAAGATAAATTGCCATTTGTCCTTATTATTTATTTTAGGTTAAAAATTTGAGGGTTGATCTAGTGAGTGATCCTGTGTTGAAATAAAAATATTGTCTTCATAAAGAAGAAATTTCTTTTAGAATAGATCTTTGCATGGGGTCTGTTTGGAAAATTTTTCGAACCATTTGTTCTTCCCTTGAATCATTGATGCCTGGATAGCCTGTTTCAAAAGGAACAGCTAAGAGGGGAATTTCATGTTCAATAATTCGTGATTGGTCGATGGATTGTGTTGTTTCGAGCGGTGTACGACTCAATTTACTGAAGTTTAGCAGACTTTCCCGGGTGTAACCCAAAATACCGAGAATCTTTCGGACTGGCTCAAAAGTAGTATTTAAGTTAAGGTGACTAAAATCCCTAGCACAATATAATATTCTTCCGGTAGTAGATATCACGCATTTAACGATGGCAGTGTCGGTAAACTCAGCCGGTTTTTCAATACGTGCTATCGCATTCCAGTATTGACCATCCGGATTGGCATGAATGGACTCTACCATATTACTCAGGTCATCCGGCATTACCAATATTTCATCCCCTTGAACGTTGATCACATGTGTACAATCCAAATTCCGTGCTGCTTCCGCAACACGGTCACTGGCCATAATGTGCTCCTTGGAAGTCATTATTACTCTTCCTCCAAAAGTTTCTACAGCTTCCAGTATTTCTGAATCACAAGTAGCCACTACCACTTCTGAAAAGCCACCACATAGCAATGCACGTCGGCGAACATGCTCAATCATCGGCAAGCCTTGAATTTCAATCAAGGGCTTCCCAGGGAGACGGGCTGAAGCCATCCTGGCCGGAATGACAGCAGCAATTTTTATGTCAGTCATTGCGGAAGAACACCACAATCAACATTGATGCATTGACCGGTCACAGCTGAAGAAAGTGGTGAAGCAAGATAAAAACACAAATCAGCAATCTCACTACCCTTAGGTAGACGCTGAAGTGCGGCGTTTGAAACTGCAAATTCTTTAAGATATGCCGCGGTCAACTGTCCCTTTGGGGGAGCATTTGGTTCATCCAAGGCTTCTAACAGTCCAGTGGTCTCAACATATACTGGACAAACAGCGTTCACTCTAATGCCTTTAGGACCAAGCTCCTTAGCAAGTGCTTGAGTTAAACCATTCGTACCAAATTTTGAGGCACAGTAAACAGAATTATTGGCACTCCCCCGTTTGCCAGCTAAACTAGAAACATTGACAATAGAGCCACCTTCACTTAGATCTCCTGCTGCAACTTTACAACCCCAAAATGTCCCTTTCAAATTTGTATCAATCATTTTATTCCAAAACTCATCAGTAACTGATTGAACAGGACTCCATTTAGAAAATCCGGCACAATTAATAAAACAGTCCAAACTTCCTGTCCAATCTAGAACCGTCTTGACAAGAGCATGATGTTCAGATTCATTTTTCACATCTATTGTTTTAAATTTAAGTCGTTCATGCTTCTCTAAGGCCAATCCAGTTTCTTGACGTGCCCCAATCAGCACATCCCATCCTTCACTCAAAAATTTGCGCGCAATATCTGAACCAATACCCTTAGTACCACCTGTTATAACAACAGTTTTCATTTTTTTAAATCGTCATCGCCGAGAAACCACCATCAACAGCAATTTCTGCACCTGTTACAAAAGAAGCCGCATCAGATGCCAACCACAGAACTGCACCCAGCAATTCCTCTGGCTTTCCAAATCTAGCCATTGCAGTGTGCCCCAAAATTGCCTGTTCTCTTTCAGGCGTAATAAAATTTTTGATACTCCACTCAGTCGGAAAAAAACCTGGACGTATTGCATTCACTCGGACACCTTGAGTTGCCCATTCGCGAGCAATATTTTGAGTCAAATTCTTAATCCCAGCCTTAGCTACAGAATAGGTAAATGCCTTAGATAGTGGTGGCCCAGCAGAAGCAGAACTTATATTGATTATAGAGCCCCCATCTTGGCCAAGCATTTGTTTTCCAAACACTTGACATCCAAAAAGAGTTCCCTTGAGTTGAACAGCCATAATTCGATCCCACTCCTCTTCTAAAATATCTAAAATAGGTGTTGGTGCATTGATACCAGCACCATTAATCAGTACATCAACCCTTCTAAAGTGATCCAGAACATTTTTTAAACATCTCTCAAAATCTTCTTTTTTACTAACATTCATTTTCAAAGCAATTGCTTGTCCGCCTTCATCTTTTATAACGGTAACAATTTTTTCCGCATTTTCTAAATCTGAATCCAGCACAGCAATTTTACAACCAGCATGATGAAAGCCTAACGCCATTTTACTGCATAAAAACCCAGCTCCACCTGTAATAGCAACAATCTTACCCGAGAGGTTAAAATAATTGTCAATGTAATTCATAAATATTATTTTGTTCCCAATTTGATTAAACGATTGAGATGTGTGCCGTCAAACGGTTTCCAAAAAGGAGGTCTTGAGGAAGGGTATTCTTGATACCATGGACAAGGTCCATCAACCAGAATTTTGCCCCCGCCCCAAGGATAATCCATAAAGCGAATTATACTTCTGTCGGACAACACTTTTTCTTCACGGTTGCAACAATAGAAATAAGACTCAACAGTACTTGTTTCCATTATCTCAAAATATTTATTTATTACAGGCATGTCCATTTCCTGCATAGATGCAATATTTACAAACAATCTAACTGGAAGATTCCGTAAGAGATTATAATTTTCTGCCTCTAAAAACATTATTGAGTGACTAGAAATTGCTTTGTGATCCTCAATGTTGCTAATGTGTAATGGATTAATATCAGGAAAGAACACTGAAAAACAGACAACATCAATCAACAAGTTTCTACCGAGGTTGATAAAAAGTATTTTTGCATCTGGGCGCATGGCCTTGATCAGTGTTCCCAAGAAACCATGTCCGTCACCTATTATGCATATCAGATTTTCAGTTTCAAAAATTCCATGGGATTCCAGCAGATCAAAAATCAAGATATGCTTTGCATGATCAAAGTTGAAAACAATATTCAACTTTTCTGATATTAATTTTGCACAACGGACAGTCTCCTCATTTGCTTTATATTTATTTAATAATCTTGATAACAAATAATTATTAGGTATATTTTTTAGATTGCGAACAAAAGTTTTTTGACTGAACCCTGAAATACCATACGAATTAATAATAAATTCATCATTTTCACGTATAACAGATGTTTTTTCCCCGAAGTCCCTCCAGTGGCTACTGGTAACATCAGAAAATCGTGATGATCTATTACCATCTTTATAATAAATTGTATAAAGATATTCTTTAAGTTGATCAAACTGCATAATGCCTACTAAAATATTCTTTTATTACAATAAAATCTGCAAATACAGAATTTGTTGATACATTTAATTCTCTGTCAGACTTCCTGCCAATGAACTGGATTCCTAAATTATTTGCACACTGCTGATCTTCAGGACTGTCGCCAATAAACTTGATTTCACTCACCGACACCTTTTCTGTTATCATTATTTTTTTTAATGCTTTAGTTTTATTAATTGGCGCACCATAGACATCCTTAAAATAACCGCCTAATCCTCTTGCTTTAATAATTTGATCCAAGTCAAGCTGGGGAGTTGCTGACACCAAATAAACCGAAACCCGGTTCCGAATGTATTCCAAAAATTCGTAAGCACCTTTGATGTAAGGGCATTCAATAATAGCCGTCTTGATCGGGCTCGAAGCTTATGACATCAACACAGTCAAGGTAAGATTTAAAAGGCTCTTCTAACCCCCAGTGTGCACCAACATCACAAAAAACAAAGTTTCTGCTACAGTATTCTGAAAAACAATCCATCATATTAACACTCGTAATGACATCTAAAAAATTTATTTATCGAAATAAAACCTGATCCACCTGTAATAGCAACAACCTTACCCGAGAGATTAAAATATTTATCAATGTAAGAATTCTCCATTACACTCCTTTATCACTAATAACAAAAATCTTTTAGCCCGCATAAGTCAGGTTACGATCCTCTTCATTGCTTCCATAGGCCAACTCATACCACTCTTCTTTAAGTTTCGAAAATATTGGTCCATCCTGAGAATCTTCGATTTCAGCTTGTTTTATTTCACTGTATCTATTTAATGGTAATCTTGAATAGAGTGGGAGAGTCTTGACAAGACGTAGAATTTCCTTACTATTAAGGTATGGTTCCGGCATTTCCAGTATTGATTCTGCAATCACCGATGTAGTCTGTTTTTCTGGATCAAGCCACCCCTCTTTAATAGCCATCTTTCTTAATACCGTTCTGTGATAAGGAACAAATGTATTGACGCTCAGGGCATCCCATGAGTCAATCGCCCTAATAAGTTCAACTGTTTCAAAAATAAGTTCTCGAGTTTCATACGGCATGCCTATGATCACATTTATGGTGTATGGTATTCCTACATCAGCAACAATTCTTGCTTTTTCTAGAATTTTTTTATTGCTAATATTTCTTAATAATATTTCTCTTCTGTAAATTTCATTCCCATGTTCTAGTCCGAATGAAATTCTGTAACAACCGGCCTCCTTAAATGCTTCCAGTGTCTCTGTTGCGACATCTTCAAACCGAGTTTGAAACCAAAAAGGTAGACTAAATTTTTTAAGCATTTCAGCCATAGCCAAATTTTCCTTACGTGGTCTTGCCATAAATGCATCATCGTTAATATACAAGAATTCACAATTATAATCAGTGATCATATTTTCTATTTCACCTTCCAAGATGTCTAGATTCTTTCGCCTCAAAAAACTACCTTGTCCAGCTTCCTTCGCTATAACAGTTTTAGCCGGCGAATTACAAAAAGTACATGTATAAGGACACCCTCTATAGGTCTCCAGAGAGACGGCTTTCCAAATTTTCGCACCCAATGGTCTCAAGAAACGACGGTCATCAAACAGGGAATAATCTGGAAGATATTTGTTTATGTCAACTAATGGTGAATTTGGATTTTTTATGATAGCCCCATCATCAGTTCTTACCCAAGTGCCTTTTATGTTAGTCGGTCTATGAACTCCAGAATGCACCGCTTCACAAAATTCTTGGATTACTATTTCACCTTCGCCGATACCAATACATTGAATATGTTTATTATTAATAGCTTGTTCCGGTGCCATTATGGTATAAACACCTCCAACTATATGACTAATTTTTGGAAAATCCTTTATCACTTCCAGTAGCTCCTCCAGCTGAGGTTTTGTGTCTTCTACTACTGTAGAAAAAATAACGGCATTTGGTTTGAAATAATTAATTTTTTCAATAAAATCACTTTTTAAGTTTTTCTTTGCCTCACCAAATAGTGCAGAGGAATCGAAACTGCGACTATTCATTAGAGTCTTAGCTCTAGTAACCGGAAGTGGTTCTGACAAAAATTCAAGGTTTGAATCATAAGGTGTACAGTCAAAGAGTTCAACAATATAACCTTTGTTCTTAAGAATCTTGGTAAAAATCCCGACTGCACAAGACGGTGTAAGCATCATGCTTAAATTAGGGTAAACTATGAGTACTTTAAACTTTTCCATTTTGTCCTCTTGGTTTAAAAATTAGAACTGATCATAGACTTTTTGATCAACAAAAAATCTAAATAAATATTATTGTTTGAACTATCCAAACATCGATCCGATTGCCTGCCAATAAACCGAATTCCTAAAAATTTTGCGGCTTGTTGATCTTCTGCGCTGTCGCCAATGAACAGAATTTCATCCTCAGAAACATTTTCCGATAACATAATTTGTTTCAATGTTTCAATCTTACTGATTGGCGCACCATAGACATCCTTAAAATAACCGCCTAATCCTCTTGCTTTAATAATTTGATCCAAGTCAAGCCGGGGAGTTGCTGACACCAAATAAACCGAAACCCGGTTCCGAATGTATTCCAAAAATTCGTAAGCCCCTTTGACATAAGGGCATTCAATAATAGCTTCCTTGGTCAATTGCCTGAATCTTGAGCTAAGTTTTTCAATCAAATCGTTTTGTCCTGACAAAGCCAAAACTTCTTCCACAAAATAGCGAAATTTTTCTCCTCTTTCAACGCTGTCATGTGTTAGATGCCAACCCATCATGGTTTCCGTGTGCTCCGGCCATTCACAAAATATAGCCTCAAAAGCACGATCCTTAATGTTATTAGACTCTACCAATGTGCCATCAAAATCCAAAGCAATGACTTTTAAGCGGGTTTTCTTCAACTACGACAATCCGCGACTATTTTTTGCATTTTCTCTCCCCACTTCCAAAGAATAAATACATCCGAAGCTAACACCACAAAAGTATAACCAGAATCCAAAGCTACCTTTACACGTGCTGAAGTAGGGTCAACATCTTGTGTCCCACAGGCTTTTCCGAATTTTTTACAAGCTTCTACTACCACTTGCCCGGCGTTCCGGACTTGCTCATGCTCAATTTGCCCTGGTATCCCTAATGATCCGGAAATATCGTATGGACCGATCATGGCTCCATCCACCTCATCAAACCGCAATAATTGCTCTATATTTTCCACTGCAGAAATAGATTCGATTTGAATAATTAGGCTGGATGATTCGTTCCATTGAGTGATATATTTTTCAAAATCGTGTCCATAGCCTTGTGCACGAGCGATACCGTACCCACGCTTACCCCATGGTGGATATTTCATCCATTCAATCAATTTTTCAACTTGTTCTGGCGTATCTACGGTTGGCACAATAATACCATCTGCTCCAGAATCAAGAACTCTTTTTATCGCCTCTTGATTATGTGTGGCAATCCGTGGCAAACAACATACTCCAGTAGAATGGCAAGCCGATATGATTGATTGCACCTGCTCTTGGCTGATGGTACTATGCTCCATATCGATACCCACAAAATCAACATTACTTCTAGCTAACATTTCTGTGACTTGTGGATGCCCAAGAGAAGTCCATCCAGTGAAAAGGGTTGATCGGTTTTGAAATTTTGTTTTGAGTGCTTGTCGAGTCAAACTCATTCCCATGCTCATTTCATTTTTTGCGCAATACAGCGTAGCCATTGTCTTTCACCACCATAATGGTCCGTCTGAAATTGACGGAAGGTGTCAAAGGCTGTGGGAAGACTGAAATTGTTCATCATTTGGTTTACTTTTTCCATGTAATTACAAGGATTACATATTTTGTTTTTAAAAGATTTTTTCTGAAAAAACCTCCCAGCTTGCGTATGCGGCATTCCAGCAGTATCGCAGAAGATTGTTTTGAGTCTCGTTTTCTCAAGCAGCACGGACACGCTTTTCTTATTCCAAAACAATAGATGCGGTTCTACACTAGGTTTGTACAGATAATCTTTGTAAGGTACATCTATATACACATAGCTTTCTGGCTTAAGTATATTATTAACCGAACCAAGAAAGTCTAGTGGATCTGGCACATGCTCAAGTACCTGGTTCATGATCACCAAATCATACCTACCAATCTCTAACTCGCTGATGTTCGAAAACTGTTTATTGACCCAATTCCCGTATTTGCTTCTTACCTCTACATCCGGTTCTACTACATCATAATCTGCTTCATCATAGCATTCTTTCAGTGCAATTCCCAATCTTGCATTGCCTGCACCAATATCAACAACCCTTGGTTTCTCATTAAATTTTATCTTCGAGTAAATAAGATTTAGTCGTGATCTGGAAAGCTTTAACGAAAAATCCAAAAACTGTGTATTATATGGGTCTGATACCTTGTCATAATAAAGTCCAGCAGAATAATATTCATCCAGTTCCTTCTTTGATGGAAGTTTGTCAGCAAAAATTAGTTCACAATTTTGACATTGAAGTAATTCATTACAAGAAAGAAATTCTCCCGGATAACTGGCATAAACATTTGCAATAGATTGACAAATCGGACAATTGCTTTTTACAGGCGTACTCAATCAACTAACCATTTTAACGAGACCAAATTTGATTTTCATCATACTTTTTTTCTAATTTAAATCCATAATCTATAAGTTGTTTTTTTATGCTAGAATAATTCGGAAGATATTCAATCATTTCAATAATTATTGACCGAAGTTTTTTATTTGAAAAAACTTTCCCCCCCCCGTTTAATATTTTGTTTTCATTACCATCAACATCAATCTTAATTAAATCAGGTTGAATATCAATATTTTCAGAAATGCAGTCTAGAGAAAATGTGGCAATACCTTCTTTCCATACAACTTCTTTTCTAAATGTATTATTGATTGTTTGCTTGTTTTCAGTAGAGAGAGCTGCACCTGATGTGAAATCTTGAATATGCAAGTAGCTAAGACCTGTTTGGTCACTAATTGCAAAAGCGAATGGGACAACTTTTTCATGAAGATTATTATTGATAATATTTTGTTTTAACTCATGCAAATTAGAATATTCCGGCTCAAAAGCATAAACCATTGCTTTTATGTTCCGTAGTGCGGCATATACACAATAGATACCTACATTTGCACCAACATCAAACAAAACATCATCATCCCGCAGATTCTCATCTATCCAGTCCAGCATTTCTGGTTCTTTGTCATTAAAAGATCTTGCACGATATTTAGTAATCCAAGTATTAGTAACCAGTTTGAAAGTTAGACCACGGGATCGCACAGTTGTTATAGGCCGAAAATGCCTGGTGGCAGAAATAACTTTAGGTATGTATAGATTTAATAACTTACCGATGCCCATAATAATTATTTCCCCTCAATAGATTCCCACTTATTAGACATCGCCATAATTCGTGGATCTGTTACCAGCATATGCCAAACTACAGCTTGCCATGCCTCTGCATGTGGTGTGATCGTATCCGGACTTTGAGTAGGAATAATGACACAGGCATCAGCTACTGTTCCGGTATAACCACCGTCTCTTCCGATAATACCCAACACCTTCGCCCCTGCCTTTTTTGCCACAACTATAGCATGGATTAAATTTACACTCACATTTTTCTCTTTACTGCCGCCGCCGACACTGAGAACAAATACTGCATCTTTTTCAGAAATGTGGCTACACTCAAGCCACGGGCCATACACTGTATCCCAACCTTCATCGTTGGTTCTGGCCGTTAATTCTGCAACATTGTCATTTGGGGTGTAACACTCAATTCCACCAATTTTTCGAAAATCGTTCACAGCATGTGTACAGTTAGCGGCACTTCCACCTACACCGATGAAGAAGAGCCGCCCTTGATTATTTTTTATTTCTTTTATGATTTGCACCATCTTCTCAATTGTATCTAAATCAATTGATTTGGCAATGGTTTGAACTTCCTCAAAATATCTTTTTGCGTATTCCATAATGTTTATTTGTGTTATGTGAGTGCTATTGTTTCCTCAAGACAAGGCGGCCAAATGTTCCCAGACGGTTCATTTGTAAAAAGTCTTGAAATGAATTTAATATTTCATGGTCTTCTCGATCTTTAAAAATATACTTAAAGAATTCAGGATTATTTATAACATCCAATTGTTTAATAACATTGGGAATATCTAGAACACTAGGTGTGCTAAATTCTAGGATTTCAAAACCATTCGTTTTTTCAATTAAGCCTTTCAGACCTTTGTAAGAAAAAATATTCATTCTTTCTGGAGGGACAAAAATTTCTGACTTATGCCCCAACATCTTAACTTCAAACCCACTCGATAAGAGGCAAGTAATGAAGCATAGACCCCCAGATTTAAGGGAATTGAAAACTTTTTGGAGCAAGTCTAAAGGTTCTACAGACCTGTCCAAAGCTTCAAAAAGAAAAACAGCATCCATGGAACTATCAGTCACTTCATCTGTTATGTACGAATTCTGTAAATCCATATTAGGAATGTCCGGATCGAATAAAGGATCTACTAACGTAAAATGTGATCCTGCAAAAAGCTCCTTTGAACTGTTGTAATATCCCCAGTGGTTTGGAATGTATTCAACCAATAGTAATTCTCTTTCTTGAGAATATTGTTTAATAAACCCCTGTACCCATTCCAATTGTGGCAGAATAATTTTTTCTAGTCGTGCCGCCTGTGTTTTGGGCCACAATTCTGTCAGCCAGAATTTTCTGGCAGAAGACTCTTGGTAAAATTGTTTAAGTAACTCCATAGTTGGCCGCGGTGATAAATAAATGTTGCCAAGTGTTTGGCTAACTTGATACTGCATTCCCATTTTTGGGAAAGAATCTTGCACCTCTTTCTCACCTGTTACAGGACAGGATGTATTCTGAAGAGAGTCCTTAAGCAGCATTTTTTTGATATCTTTGCTTAACAAATCTAAATAATTATCCAGCAAATATTGCGGCTGGATCTCCTTCTTTTTGAGATCACTATGAATTATGGCTCGTTCCATTAGTTTTCTACCTTTTGGTAGGTTGGGAATCCACTGTCCTGATAACAGCGATGTACCAGTTCCATCGCATTGTAAGCATCACTGGAATTGCATGCCGTAACCGGTTTATCTGTTAGAATGAACTCAACAAATTTACCCACTTCCAGTTCCCAGGACATGTCATTGTCAAAATATATTGTCTCTTCTGAAGGATTGCCTAGTGCCTCTGCCTCATCTTCGAACTGGCGCCGGCCGATGACCAAAGTTTCACGGCCATAACTCCCAGTTTTTGAAAGCAATCCCTCCAATTGTAAGTATCCACGCTCTAAAATAATGTTGAGCTGAAACATATGCTTCCAGAAGGTTGCCGAGGAGTGAAGCAGTCCTAATTGATCTTTATCATTTTTTAAGATTATTACTGCGTTGTCTTCTACTTCAAACCCCCATTGACTATTGCTTAAAAAAGATTTTACCGACGTGAATCCCCCAAGAAAGATATTAAAAAGATCCAACATATGTATTCCTTGATCCAGTAAGATCCCTCCCCCTGAAGTTTCCAAGTCATTTCTCCATGATTTGGAAAAATAGTTTCCTCCAGACTTACCATAAAGTCCACGCAATGCTATGACCTTCCCCATGCGCCCTGAATCAACAATAGCTTTAGCTTTCAACACTCCGGGATGATAACGATGATTAAAGCCAAACATGAGCTTGGTGCTAGGATTTTCTTTCTCGGCATTCATGATCCTCACAATATCACTCAAAGTTCTACCTGGTGGTTTTTCACAAAAAACGTGTATGCCACATTCCAGACTTTTGATAGCTAAATCAGGAATAAGATGATTTGGAGTGCAAATAAATACAGCATCGACACCACTACCAAGTACTTCATTTGGATCCTTTACTACAGCAATATTATAATCTTCCGTAATCTTTTCAGGATTGGTTTCGCAAATCATTAAAAGCTCCGTTTCAGGATGCAGTCTGACAATTCTATGTCGGATTTCCCCCATATATCCATAGCCGATAATGGCACATTTTAATTTTTTGTTCATTACATTTGATGTTGTGACTGTTTGTTAATTGTAAAGAAATTTAGACATATTCCTATCAGTAACCGGGAAAAAATACTGTTCCATATACTTTCTTCCTTGTTGCTGATGTTTACAATACTGGGTCTCTGGCAATGCCTGAATTTTTTGAATAATCTTTTGTAAAGAATCCTTTCTTTGAACCTGCCATTTGAAATCTGTAAATTCAAACAAAGGGTCATAGTTCAGTAGGTCACCACGGTCAAACTGAATAACTGGTTTCCCTACCATCAAGGCTTCCATAGCTACAGTCGTCCCCCAATATAATATAGCGTCACAATCTTTCAAATCCTCCAATACTTCAGAATATGTGGAGTTTTCCACATTTTCAGGAAGTACTTTATCCCATGAACTCAATGATAGTAGTTGATTCCATGGAAATGCTGGATGAGTTCTCATGCGAAAAACGGCATTTTTAATCAGAACAGCTTGTCTCAAAGCATAATTAAGTAAAGGTATTTCTTCAGCACTTCCCCCAAATGCCACCAATAATACAAAATTTTGCTTAGATTCTTTTCTACATTTGAGTAATGGGATGTTTTGCAAAGATTCAAATCGCAACGCACAACCTACCACGATTTGTTCTTTTGGATAGGAACCAAATTGTTCTAAAATCTTTTTGGTGATCATTCCTACGGTCACAATTTTATCTGGCAACGGAATCAATTCTTTTTCGTCTGGATGCAAAAACATATCTGTAGCAGAAAGAGGGATTACCGTATGCTGATAACCGACAATGATTGTTTTCATATATGCTTTTCTCAAGCCGGCAATAAAAAAACGTTCCCAAGGTCTTCCTTCATAGGTCATAAAGCATGCTTGGATCTTATATATTTCACCTAATCGCTTAGCTATATCAAATTGAAGAGCATGAAAAATAGAGATACGGAATCCACCAAAACTTATCAATTCACTGAAAAAAGGAGTTATCTCATGCCCCATCCAATAAAGCTTTCCTTTAATTCGAAAGGGATCAAAGTTCATTTTCCACAACCATTGAAAAGAACGTTTTAAAACATCCCAGTAGGTTAAATAAATCTCAATTGGATGAACTAAACTATTATTTAATTCTTTCATTTTTTGATAACACTTAACACGATCCTGAAATCCCAATGCTACTGTAAGTACGTCGGCATCCGGCAACTGTTCTTTTAAATATTCTGGAAGTTTCCCAAAAAAAGGATCTACGTAATGGTTTTCATTGAAATTTCTGAGATAAGTAGAACTCTTTATTAAATAAACAGGTTTCCTTGAGTCTATGATTTGGGGTTTCCCAAAAGCCCTTTTTGCTTTCCAAATAGAGACATATGAAAAAACCACTTCTGCAAAGAAGCTCTTCCAAAAAATATACTTCGCTTTAACTAGATCACTTAATTTAGAAAATAGAGTAGAATATATTTTGAACTGACACCCATTTTGAGGAGCAATGGTTTGAAGTGCCTTAACAACCGGCCATGAGATGTTTATCAAAACAAGAGATTCATCCCGTTGAAGATTCTCTATTGCAGATAAACTTTGATGTAACTCCTGAAAGTTTGGAAGGAGAGGGGAGTTAATACGGTTTTTTGAAGAAAAAAGGGTAGCCCACCAATGGAGGGTTCCAGCATTCCATTGACTGAATGAAGCTATCAAATCTAAATATTCTTCTATAATCCGTTCTTGAGACCAACTTTGCCCTAAAGATAAATCAATAGGTTCCCATCCATTTTCTTTTGCAAGAGAAAAAATATCACTATTTGCGGCACTCCCCAACAAAAAATACACCTTTGGATTATTGGGTACACAATATCTTCGGCTTTTAATAAATTTAAGAGAACCTTGAAAGACAAAAACAGAGCTCATCTCAAATTCTCAAAAGACTGAAAGGATAATCAAAAGTGATGCTTCTATAACTACTTAATACATTTATTTGTCTGGTCATCAAGTAAGTAATCCATCTCTAAATGGTGAAGATGATCATTATTTTAGTGATTGTTCTTTATCACTTTGTCACTTCCCCATTCTTTGGCATAACGTTCAGCAGCATCTGACAGTATCCTTTTTTTATCCCGTCCTTGCTCAAATCCTTGGATCAGCCAATTCAAATAATTACCCATCCGTTGTGCAGCTTTGCCATCCCTGAAAGGGTCTAATTCATCTAAAAGGGGACTCCAGTCTCCAAAACCAGGAATACCATTTGGAGTTTTAAAATGTTCCATTACAGCATCAAGGGCATCCTCCCAATTATTGAAAATCACTTTCTCTTTTGGTAGCTCATAAAATTTGCTTTCTGGACAACCTTCTCTATCTATCAGCAAAGTAGGCTTGTTTTCAAGAGCACACTCTAATCCTGCAGTGCCTGAACTTAAGTCGCTATGAATACAAACATCAGCTGCTAATCCAGCTACCAGAGGTGAAGCTAGAGTTGTGTGACGCCCCGTATCTTCAAAAATGATGCAACGACCCGTTTTGATTCCTTCCTCCAGCAACTGATTTACCGGACCAAGCCTACGTCTAAGTGTTCTTGCTGATTTTGGTTTAAATACTACTCCTAACCATGGTGTTTCTAAAACTTTGTTTAAAATATAACTGTAATTTTCTCTCTGCAATTCGTGACCTGTATGCCAGCGAGAATCATCTACGGAGTTTTCATCAATTGAAAATACAATTTTCTTTACTCCTCGTTCAAAAAATTTCTTTCTTAATTTATCCGCTTCTTCTTTCAGGATTTTTCCTGCATAGTCCTTCGGGTATCCGGTAATTATGTAATTTGAGTATTTCGATTCCAATTTTTTGTCTAGTCCATGACTAAATGTTGAATGAGCAAAAATGATGTCTGTATTTATTCTACATTCTATTGATGGACACCCATCAAAAGCCATCTGCCAAATTGCTGAAATACCGCCACATTCACAAAGAGCATCCGCAACAGCCATGTGTAAACTATCATATTTATACCAAGTCAACCAGATTTTCACATCATACATTTTAAAGAATGAATACCAATAATTAATTTTTGAATTATATGAAGATAGTTGTTTCTGTATTACTTTACGTTCTTCTATGAAATCGCTTGAACTGCATGTGAAATTAGTTCTATCTTTTTTAAAAAATTTGACTGCCTTATCCGAAACACATATTTTTTTCTTTCTAAGTAATGACGATTCTTCATCTGTTTGAGCATTATACAATATTTTGTTAGCATCAAAATCCGAGTTCATCTGCCAGAAGAAGTCTGAATGATGACCATTATTCACAGTATTGACATCTCCCCTACCTTCCAGATATAATTTTGGGATTTTAGTTTGAGTAGATTTTAGTTTGTTATTAAATTTTCTTTGTTCAAGATTACGAAAGAAAAGATATAAATACGGTGATTTCACTAAAAATTGTTTTACATTATTTATTAGATCAAATTTTGAGATGTCGTAATATTCAATTAACTCTACATCAAGATTACTTGCATATTCCTTGAAGATGTTAAACCAACCCCTCCTACTGACTAACAGCTTACTTCCATTAGTAATTTGTTTTTTATGATACCAGAAGATAACATTAATCAAGTAGAGGGTTCTACTGACAGAAAGGGCATCCGTAATACCTTCACAAATGACACCCTTTTTCAGAAATTCCTCTAAACGAGCCTGTTTCCAACTAGTATGAAACAATTGTTGATATTCAACACTATCAATGATTTTATTTTGAATTTCAAAAAGATCTTTCCGTGGAATACGAAATCTTACCAATTCACCATTCTCATCTTTAATATCCATCATTTTAAATCTCAATTGCTGAAATTCGACTCCGAAAATTTTCCCAAATAGTTGACCACACATACTTCCTAGTTTCGAAGCATCAATATAATAGATAATATGCTTACTATATTTTGAAATATCTTTTAAAGATTTATTGCGATAAATAAAAAGAATTGAGGTAAATGTTAGATTTTCAAGGTATAAGTTCATTGTTTAACAAATCCTTTTTGAAACCTCTGCTGGTGTTGTCTCCACCTCCTATTCAATTCTGAATTAGCATTGATATTGAGTATATCTGGTCTTCTCTTAACTAAATCTATAATTTCCAGAATTGAAAAAACTGTATCTTGTCTATAGAGTTCAGAAAATACATGTTTGATAAATTCATAGTCTTCCGGATAATCCAAGGATGTCTTCAATGTTTTATGCCGGTATTTATCTTCAACATCGATGCTACAAATTTTCATGTCTGGATTTGAAGTGAAGTGCTTGTCCCAATCTTCGGTATCTGTTTCTTTCTTTTGTTGACACACTTTTTCCAAGGCAGTTACTTTAATCATGTAGCATCCAAAAGGAATGTCATTGTTGCTATCCTCATACATGAGCAAGTCTGCATCAGAAGTTTGGTACTCCATAACAGCGCGATCAATCAATTTCGGGTCCATCATTGGGCAATCTGCTGTGATGTTAGCAAAATGTTTCAGATCATGGCATTTTGCGGCTTTTAATAGTCTCTTTAATACATCATCTTCGCTACCTCTAAAACAGAAAACATTTTCCTGTGCGGCAATTTTCTCTAGAGGATCGTCCTGAGGGTTGGTAGAAGTACAAATGATGATTTTATCAATTGATTTTGCATGCTTAATACGATCTAGCATGTGTACGATTAAAGGCTTCCCCTGAACTTCCAGCAAAATCTTTTTAGGAAGCCGGGTTGACTTTAACCTGGCTGTAATGAGAAAAGCTGTTTTCATTTATTGAATCAAGCCGAATATTCAATTTTGCCAAGGATCAAGTCACATACCATAAGCAGCCAGATTTGGTGGATGTTTTCGATGACATTGTATGCCCTACTGTCCACCCAAAAATTTAGCTCGCCAAACTGCCTTAGAGGATTATCATTTTCAAATCCAGTCAGTGTAATGACCTTAATCTTCATACTTTTGGCCTGAATAGCAGCATTGATCATATTAGGAGATTTCCCGCTGGAAGAAATTAAAATAGCAACATCACCCTTATCCCCATAAAACTCTATTGCTTTTGCCAGCCAGTTTTCGTATCCATAGTCATTGGCAAAGCATGTAATCAGATCGGCCTCATTGAAATTCACCGTGCGGATACCAGCCTGCTTAGTTAAATCTACAGACACATGACTGGCCATTGCGGCACTTCCACCATTGCCCGCAATCAAGACTTTTTTCCCTTTGTCTCGTGTTTGCAGTAGTAACTTTTTCATTGCAATCATGGAATTCGAAACGTCATTCTCCAATAAAGACTTCTGGTAACGATTCAGATATTCCTTGCAAAATTCTTGATCATTCATTTTCTTAATCCGACAGATTATTTTGGTTATAAATAAATCACAACTGGTTTTACTACAACGGATCTCTTGAGTTGTCCAATCCCTCAATAGCAGCTATTCCCATGGCCCAAATGGACTCCTCAGTGCTACCGCCGATGTGTGGGGAAATGAAAAAGTTATCGTGGTTGATCAACTCAAAATCCTCAGGAGGTTCTTGAGCAAGGACATCAAAAGCCGCTGCTCCTGGCTGCCCGGCTTTTAATCCTTCGAGTAATGCTTTTTCGTCAACTAAATTACCCCTTGCAGTGTTTATCAGTACAGATTCTTGCTTCATCAATTTTAATTCTTCTTTGCCGATCATTCTTCGAGTGCTGTCATCCAATGGCACATGCAATGTCCCCAGTTCAGCCTTGCTCAGCAATTCTTGCTTGCTCACTGCCAGAATCTTATGTTGCTGATAAAATTCAGCATAATCGACAATATCATTTACCAAAATTTTACAATTAAAAGGTTTCAACATTTCAACCAGATCTTTGCCAATGTTACCACAACCGATAATTCCGACTGTTCTACCCGTTAATTCTCTACCCTGTATCTGACGATAACGGCCTATAAGAATTTCTTTTTGACAATAATGGAGATGACGCAGGGCTGCGATCATGAATGAGAGAGTCAGTTCAGAGACACTCCGTCGGTTCACCCCAGAAGTCCAACCAAGTTTCTTGCCCATGGTTGACATTGCGGACAGGTCAATCATGTCTAAGCCAACTCCAAATTTACTGACCACCACAAGTTCAGGAAGTTGCCTCAAAATAGACTTATCCAAAGTTTCAAGAGCCGTAATCGCCTTGGTGTGACAGGATAGAAATTCCACAAGCCTTTGGCCAGAAAGCGCTTCCCCAAAATCGTTAAAATCAGTTTCAGGATATTTCTTCAGAAGTTCTTCACGCAGTACTTCATGTTTTGAGAACGAACGGGAAGTAACCGCAACTTTACAGAGTTCTTGACTCAAATATTTAATCCTGTCAAAAATTCTTGAAAATATCTCCGCAGTATTGGGCTATTTGAGTAACTATCTTTAAAGATGTTAGCTTCTTTATCCGGAAGAATAAGAGAAAAAGAATCAGAACCTACGTTCTTTTTGTCCTTTCCCAAAGCCGAAAGAAAGGCATCAAAAGGAATATCGACAGTTTCATAACCCTCGTAATTTTCTTTGAAGGTGGAGCTCATGCTTTTCCAGATCGTTTCGGTACTTATTCCCAATCGATAGGCACAATTATTTGCCATATCACAACCAATGGAAACTGCAATTCCATGAGGAATCTCAAAATTAGTTGCAGATTCAATGGCATGACCAAAGCTATGACCATAATTAAAAATTAGCCTTTCCCCTTTGTCAAATTCATCCTTCTCGATATAATCTTTCTTGATTTCTAAAGAACGCCGAATTCTTTTCATCATAATTTCAGAGTCAGAAAATAGATCGTCATAATCAGTTGCGATGCTTTGAAAATCACTAGGACCTGCAATGGCATGAACCTTGAGCATTTCACCAACTCCGCTTTTCAACTCTCTCAATGCCAAAGTACTCAAAAAGGTGGTTGATAAATAAATTTTTTGTGGAGGAGTAAAAGTCCCAAGAATGTTCTTGGTACCTCGACAATTAATAGAACTTTTAGAGCCGATACAACTGTCTGCTTGGGACAATAGAGTAGTTGGGTAAAATATCCACTCAACACCACGGAGTATCGTCGCAGCTAGAAAACTGGTAATATCCTGCATAATCCCGCCACCAATTGCAACCAGCATATGGTTTCGTCGAATTTTTTTGTTCACTAGAAATTCAACATACTCAGGAAGTTTCTCAAGTGATTTATTTGTTTCAAGTGCATCCAACAGAAAAACAGAGGGGGCTTCTAAAACCGTCAGAAGTTGTTCCTGATAGAGTTGGGCAACTTTCCGGTCAACAATAAAGTGGGTTGTCTCAAGGTCATATTCCGCAAATCGTTCAATACTTTCATCATTGAACTCAACTGTGTAACTACCTTTATGGGATTGAACCTCCATCAGATCAGACACGCGTAAATCCTCCGTCTATGGCAATGTTTTGGCCACTGACAAAAGTGTTTTCATTACTAGCCAACCATAATACCAAACGCGCAACTTCTTCTGGATTACCCATACGACGAGCCGGAACTTTTGCAGCCATTTCTCGCATACCATTTTCTCCTAAGACCTTCCGGGTGAGCTCTGTATCAATGAATCCTGGTGCTACAGAATTTACCAGCACTCCGGATTCAGCGACCTCGGCTGCAAGTGATGCGGTCATGCCGTCCATACCAAATTTGCTTGCTGAATAGGGTGCTCTGAATTCCTTGCCGACGATACTAAAAATCGAAGTGATGTTGACAATACGGCCCCATCTTTTCGAGATCATTCCTGGTAACACGGCTTGAATCAATCGGAATGGTGAATAAAGATTTACTTGCTGAATTCTTAGAAAATCTTCTGGACTAAACTCTGCAAATGCACCGGTCTTATTAATTCCGGCATTGTTGATCAACACCTCTACATTTATCCGCTGAACTTTGTCACATATGTTTTCTAGATTTTCTAAGTCTGAAAAATCACAAGAATGAAAAATGGAACCACGAGGCCCCTTTCCATCTTTTTTTGTTCCAGTGACATGAACTTCAGCTTCCTGCTCCAGAAAAGCATTCGCAACTGCATAGCCGATTCCACGGGTTCCTCCGGTGATCAACACGCTACGCCCAGCCAAACCAGAGTATTTCATTGGGAATACACCTTATCCACCATCTCCATTAATTGGATTGCATCCTTGACTCCACAAGTATCAATTGGGCGATCCTCCAGAATGGCATCACGAAAAATTGTCAATTCTCGTTCCCAAGAATCATCAGTACTAAAAGTGTGTTGTTCTTCGTCAGTCCAAGTCGCTGCAGGAGCCTCAGTTCGATTCATGGCTAGGGTCAGTTTTTCCTTTCCGTAAGAATTTGAACGGGTCTTCAAACCGTTAAGTGCGATATATCCATGCTCCAAAAATATTTCTAAAGAAAACAAGTGCCTCCACTGTGTCATTGTTGAATGGAGCGAAGCGACCTGACCTTTATTATTCTTGAACAAAGCAAATACATTATCCTCAACATCACCTTTCCAATAAAGATTTGAGACAAAGGATTTTACCTCATCGAATTTTCCAACCAAATGCATAAATAGATCCAGCATATGAATGCCCTGATCCAAAAAGATACCTCCTCCTGCTAGTTTTTTTTGTGACCGCCAATCTTCAAAAAATTCTTCCGGAACACTTTTTCCATATCGTCCACGCATCCAGAGAATCTCACCAAACCGACCGGAGTCCACCACATCCTTTGCTTTAATGATGCTTTGATGATGGCGATGATTGAAACCAAACATCAGTTTACAACCACTTTTCTCCATTGCTTTTTTCATTGCCAAAACTTCAGGTAAGTTGATTCCAGGAGGTTTTTCACAGAAAACATGCTTACCAGCCTCCAAAGAGGCAATCACATAAGGCTTAATCAAAGAATTCGGTACGCTGATCACCACTGCGTCAATGTCATTTGAAGCAATCAGTTCTTCTGCTGACTTTTTCCTTTTAAGATTTTCTGGAGTCTTTATATTTCCATCATATTCATAAACTGCCTGAGTAATACATTTTGCCATTTGATCAAAGGTTTGGTAGCGGATCTTGCCCATTTTACCAAAACCGAGAAAACCTATTCGTAGATATTTAACAGTTAGTTCATCTTGAATAATCATAACACTTTCAAACTTATTGCATCATATTTCATACCTTTGATGAGGGTATAATTTCCTTGAATAATGAATGCTCGGATTAGTAAATGATTTTAACCAAAGTGTTATCTTCTTGGCCAAGCTAAGACTCTCCCCAGTAAAATATCCTCGAAAAGGATGCCCTTCGTATTTTAAAATATTTTTCATGTAATTTGGTGGTATGGTTGGAACATAAAGTTGCATACGTCCTATTTGATCCCCAACAGTCTGTACAGACAATACTTCATGAAATACTTGACTCTGATCTAGAAAGACAAGATCTCCATAGTCAAGATAATCATCTATTTCAAGGAGACTCCCATCAACCTCAGCTCTTAACCCCCCCCCGACAAAATCCGTGCCTTTTTTTGTAAAATTTACAAAACAAGCAAGCTCACCAAAAACATCTATATGTCTAAAATGAGAACTCCCATTTTTATACCAATAGATAGATGACCAAGAGTGAAGATTTTGCAATCTAGAGACTTCTCGATAATTCTTTGGGTTTACTCCTTTGATCATGCAGTATATTTGGTAAAAATCATGATACTCATATAACCTATTTTTTATGACCATACAATGATTTATCAAGCTTGTTATAAATCTGGGGTATCTATAAGGTGAATTCAAGTAATAAAATAATCTATGATTCCCTTCGTTGTTATTCTGTAAAAAACTTTTCTCCCTAGAATAAAATTCTCTGATATTTTTGGCAGTATATTCATCAAGAAAATTTTTAATAATTATATAATGATATTTTTTATTAAATAGTTTTTCAATTGCCAACGCCCTAAAATCAATTCCATCAAGTACCGTTTGATTGACACTAAATAATTGTGTTTTTTTATCAAATTGCAAGAGAGTTTCATTAATCATGATTTTATAGTTATATTAACTGTTTGATAATTTTTTCAAAATGATCAATTTCTTCTGCAGTAATAGCCAAATTAGGACGCAAACGAATTGTTTTGTCTGCAGATTTATTGCACAATAAATGTCTGTCATAACATTGCTGAGAAAACAAATCCCTTTTTTCTGTAGATTCAAAATCAAACGCAATCAAATGTCCAAGACTACGATAATTTAATACTTTATCCTTCAGGATTAATGAAAATCGTTTTGAGTTAATCTGAGCTTGATGCAATAAATCATATTTTTCATAGGCACGAATAATATAAGTTGCTCTTACTGCATCAATCAGCTCACCATCGAAAGTAACGTCAAGTTTTCTTAAAGGTGTTACCATAGACTCGTTATATTGTTCTTTGGCGACTATTCCGCAAATTTGTGATTTTTTACCAAAAACTAATACATCTGGATCCAGCCCAATGTGGTCCGAATACCACATTTTCCCGGTAACACCAAAGCCGGTTTGAATTTCATCAACAATAAAACAAATTCCCTTGCTTCTGCATAGATCTCGAAGTTCAATTAACATTTCAGGATTAAGATATATATCTCCTGAGGTACACTGTATTGGTTCAACAATAACTGCAACAATATTTTCTGCTCTGTTATCACCAATATATTTGATAATATCTTCAATGGATAGATTCATCCAATCATTTTGCGGATAATTCTCCATTCGATCGGCTGTTCCTAAATATCGATCAGTAATAAAACCCCAACTGTTAATTCCATGGAAACTTTTTTTTATTCCCAAAACCATCGGTTTAGTTGTTTTTTTATATTCCATAGCACACTTTAATGCCGCTTCAACAGCTAGTGCCCCTGTACAGGTAAAGTGAATATAATCAGAAAATACATATTCTCTGAAATGATTCTTAAAATCAATTAGCTCATCAGATAAAAACAGGTTATTGCCCATTCTTATCTTAGCAATTGCCGATATTGTTTTTTCAAAGGATCTGTCAAAAATTGAATGATTATATCCAAGTGGTAATGAGGAGAAAACACTGAAAAAATCTAAATATTCAGAATTTGTTGTTTTATCAAACAGAAACGATCCATGACTTTTTTCAAAATTAATTGTAATATCAAAAATAGTTTTCATTAATAGTCATCCTCTTCATAAACATGATCTACATCATAACGACTCACAGCTAAACGAATAGCAACTTTTTCTCCAACTGCAGTGATTTGGTGCTTTCGATTTCTGTTAATAAAAACAATATCGCCTGGACAGATGGATTTTTTCGCCCCTTCAATATTCCATTCCCAACGCCCCTCAACGATATACCACCACTCATCCCAATCAGGATGATGGTGCGTTCGATTACCTTCTCCAGGTAACTGGCAAATCAAAGTTGCACTGTTAGACTTTGAGTTAATTACCGTATGCGACCAAGAACTATCTCGGCCATATCTTTCTATAATTTCAGGAATACTTACTATTTCTTCGTTGGCTTGGTTCAAGCAGGAACTTCCAACACCATCCATTTTCAAAATTCTTGAAACATCCGCATCAGCCTTCATAATACTCCTTCTCCTTGTTTTGAATCCCAACAATCGCTTCTGCTAGCTGAAAATCAAACTCATTATCAATATCTATTGTTCCAAATCCTCGCACGGTATAGTAGCCTATTTTCCCATCACCACCATAAACCGCGCACCCTGATTTTTCCATATTATGTCGGAAATTTCCTTTTTCCCAAGCCATAATACTTGAGGTAAATAGCTTCACTGCTGTTAAATCTTGAGAAGGTGGCATCTGTTTCATAGGATCAAAATTTAATGGTGTATTTTCATAAAGACCTTCAATTTGCTCCTCTTTCACAGTATGAAGTGTTTGATATTCACCGTCTTTATACATTTTCACAAAAGACCGTAAATCATCACTACTGGTAAAGGGAGATGTTGGATTTACCTGTACTAAAACATCACATTCAATTGCATTAAAGAAATCTAAGGAAAAATCATCATTTGAAGCACTATTTGATGATAAATGCTCAGGTCGTTGATAGTACAGAACTCCTCTATCTAGAGCTATTTTTTCAAACACAGTTGATTCTGAATTAATATAAATATCATCGAATACTTCTGCTTCATTGCAAGCATCTATAACCCATTGCGATAATGTTTTTCCAGCAAGAAGTCGTAGATTTTTTTTTGGTACTCTTTGACTACCCAATCGACATGGGATCATAGCTACTATTTTCATAACTAAATTTCACTTATTTTGTAATAGTTTGATTCGTAGTTTGCGCATAATTCATCCAATACATTCATTGCATGTTCATTAGCTCCCTGATCAACAGCAAATTGCCTTCGTTTTTCAAGTTCTTCCTTCTCAGATAGATTCATATCAGGTGGTTCCCATCCACATCTTTTGTAAATCGCAAGTGGTACCCCTGCACTAATTTTTTCCCTGGGAACATTTTGTTTTTTGATAATTCTTTTTGTTTTACTGGTTATTTTTGAGTCAACAAAGTCTTCAATCTTTTTAAGGTAAGGCCAAGGTTCAAGCACAAAAGATTCAAAAGGGATGGTTAACGTTTTACCTTTTATAAGTCCATTATGTTTACTTTTAAAATCTTCTGTCAATTTGGATCCATGATGAATTGTGTAAATTGCTTTTTCTACAGGATTTGATTTTTTAAACAAATCCTCCCACTGATAGGCATACCAAGGCAGTTGATCTGAATCACTCTTAATGTATATGTCAATATCTCTAGGATTATCTAAAAGCCTTTCCATATTTAGAGTTTGTTGAACAATCATGTAAAGTGGATGTCGTACTATTTCTATAAATACCAATCGATCTTCTAATGCTGTAAATAGCGGTTCCCCAAGACTTAAAATGTTATGGGTAGTCAAATTCAGGATAGGCTTCTCTCTTTTTATCCTATCGGGAACAGTCATTTCTATTCCTTTTTGAAAAATCCTTTTAAAATAACGCCAAGGATTGGGATCGTTAAACACACTTGATACATCAGAGTATCGAAAGTTAGTTTCTCTACCCATCATAGTCTGGTAGAGTTTATGATCCGTTAACATTCTTACCATGGCAATTGCAGCATCTTTCTGAATCTTATTCAGATAAAAAAGGCGACAAATAAATTCGACTTCAAACGCATAGTTAAGCAGTTCAACACGGTCCATTGCGGAAACAATAGCCGAAAATAATGATTTTCCACTACCAGCAAAACCATCAACGATTATGATTTTTTCAGCTAAATGACCCTTACGAACAATCTCAGGACTTGTAATCATTTGATCAAAAATTGTGTTTAAGAGATTTAATCTAATTCTTAGTTACAAATAAACTTGATTCATTTAATGGGAAATTTAAGTTCCCATTCATTCTTGTTTTTATGCCAGAGATGTGGTGCCCTCCAAGCGTCAACAACATTCCAAAAATATTCTTCAGTTATATCTAAATATTCTAAAAATTCATTGAAGTATTTTTGTGGAAACTCTCCTTCGTAGCGATTCATCAGAGCAACCCCCTCCTCTCGTGTAATATGGCTATCTCTGATTTCATGAGCAGCGTCTTCCATGCACCTACCTAATCCGAATTTAATATAACGAAGATAATAATGGAATCCATCCATTTTATCATCCAGGCTTGCGTATTTTGAATAAGTACCTTCTGTTCTTTCTGGGTTGGGTTTGAATCCGGTATTCTCAACACAGTAGTAATAATTTTCTTGCGGAGTCCACTTGTGAAAGTAATTAAAGAAATGGATCTTTGATATTTTTTTTGCCTTCATTTCTTCAATGGATGGTGCCTTGTAAAAAGTTAAATCTGCATCCGAAATATCCTTTTTATCAATGTAATCTTTGTTTAAATATGCATACTCCAATAGTTCGTCCATCGTTGTACCTTTCAAATAACCCTTGAACCAATTTTCATCAATAATTATATCTTTGAAAGGCTTATCTACTGAATCAGGGTCTCCTGCATACTCTAATTCTCCATTTTCACCATAAAAAATGAGTTGTATTCCGAATCTCAGAGCCATGTGTATCGGGAAATACACCTGTCCTAAAACGAATACATGAAAGGCATCTCCAAATTCTTCAAAGCTCAACCTAGCTAATTTACGATGGATTTTGCCATTTGGTGTGGCCTTGATATTAACAAATCCTGATTCACACAAACTTCTAAAATTCTGTATACCTAAATCTGTATATTGTAGAGGGCTCCATGTCACAAGCAGAGGATTCATCCCATACTCATACTTTAATTTATGTGCCACAAAACCGGAATCTTTCCCTCCACTACTTGGTACAATAACGTCCCATGAACCGTCTGTACGGCGATGCTGATCAAGCAATTGTTTTAATTCTTGCTCTCTCTTTTTCCAATCAATCCGCTCTTTATATTCCTTGACTCGACATGCTGAACAAATACCTTCTTCATCAAAAAGAATTCTTGGCCTTTGATTTGAAATAACACAACGCTTACACCATTGTACTTTTTCGGGATTTTGTAAAATCTGTTTTTCCAGATTACTTTTTTTAAAACTCATTAACTCTCCTAACTAAAATAGTTTTGCAAAAAATTTAACCCTCTAGGCCCACTTTTTTCTGGATGAAATTGACAACCGAATACATTATCTAATTTTATTGAGGAACAAAATTCATGTCGTCCATAACGAGTCAAAGTGTAGATATCCTCAATATTTTTAGGCTTTACATAATATGAATGCACAAAGTAGTAATAATCATTATCATCCAACATAAATTTTGACAAGGTTCCAGTTTTATTTTGTTTTGGTGGTTGCTGCTTGATAATTGTGTTCCAACCAACATGAGGTACAGGTAATGAAGAAAATTTGCTTGAAATTTCTTTCACACTTCCCTCAACTACCCCCAACCCCTTGACGTGTTCAAATTCTTCACTCTCCTCAAAAAGGAGCTGAAATCCGAGACAAATCCCCAAAAATGGTTTCCCACTGGCGATGAATTCCTTTATCAAATCTATTAATCCTAAATTATTCAAGTGTAGCATTGCCCCAGGGAAAGAGCCTACCCCAGGTAAAACTGCACCATCAGATTCAAGTATAGTCTTACGGTCAAAAGTTATCTGAGTCTTGAGATTGACAGCATCAAGAGCGTTTTTGATGCTGAACATGTTACTCATTTTGTAATCAATAATTGCAATATTCATTTTAATAAAGGATAACGACAGACAATATTTTTTTTCATTAGATTATTCTTCAATACACCCAGAGGAGTGGGAGCAATCCTAGAATATAAACGATTACTTTTTAAAAATTCAATGTTACCTTCTTTTTCAAAACCGTCGGTTTTTCTGTTATTTTTTACGTATTCATAATGAAACATAGAGGAGATTGCAATCCCGCTAATAAATTTACTTTCAGTAATAACTTTAAGCACGTCTTCTGATCGGCCAATACCACCATGAACTACCAGAGGAATATTTATATTGTCTTTAACTTGTCTAATCAATTCAATATCTGCCCCCTCACCAGTTCCTTCTCGATCAACAGAAGTCATTAATATTTCACCGGCACCGAGTTCCTCCACTCGTCTAACCCAGGAAACAACCTCCCTCCCAGTTCTGTTTCTGCCATTATCTGTGAACGTTTGAAAGGTGCCGTCAGGTTGGCGTATAGCTTCGATGGACACAACAATAGTTGATTTGCCAAATACCCTGGAAGCTTGAGAGATCAACTCTGGATTTTCATGAGCGGCTGTATTGATAGTCACTTTGTCTGCCCCAGCTCGTAAGACGGATGAGATATCTTCTAATGTGCGGATTCCACCCCCAACTGTCAGCGGAATAAATATTTCCTTAGCGGTTCTTGAAATAATATCATGAAGACTATTGCGTCCATATAGGCTAGCCACCACATCCTGAAAAATGACCTCATCGGCTCCTTGGTCGTAATAATACTTGGCAAATTGAGCAGGCTTCCCCAGTACCCTCAAACCTTCGAGGTGTATCCCTTTAACAAGATTTGGCCCCTTAATATCCAACTTGGGGATTATTCTGAGTGCTAAAGACAAATCAATTCAAAGTAGAATACATTTCAATCTTACAATCTATACTTTGCATAATTCCTTTGTTTATTATTTGGTCCCTGCGAAAGCCAAAAGGGAAATCATAAAATACATCTAATTTGTTGAAACTGTTGAAATGGGTAAAACATGGTAATAATTCCAAATTACCGGCCTCCTTTTCTTCAAAGTTAGGCATAAGTATTGGTCCAGTTTCAATCTGCCACATTTTTATTTCTGGTTTTATATTAATGTGGTTAACAGGGAATTCGATTGAGCAATTAAACTCTATGGAGTCTATTTGAATCTTAACCGTAAAATTGTTGTCGTAAAAACATTTTTCAATTTCATCATAGTTCATGACTGATTTTGCGCGGCACTTTTTTAAATCAAGATAAAACTCATCAAAAAAATCTTTTTGATGAGTATCTCCTACTTTATTAATAAACCAACTGGGGATTTTTGACTTTTTTTGATTTGGTAAAATAGACCGAAATATATATTGTTCCTCAGTTGAACCAGCAACTTGAAATAAATAAGGAGGCTGCTTGAGAAGACCTTCAGAAACGTACATATTGCCTGCTAAAACACTTTCCCCTAGACCGAATGTTGTTTCAGTGGTTTCTGAATTTCCTAAATTGAGTATCAACACAGAAACTAGTTTAAAAATCCCTTTACTTGGTCCATCCCAGAATATGTTTGATTTTGAAAAATCTATTCTTTCATATTGTTTCAAAATGATTATTTTTCTTCTAAAAATAGTCAGAAAATTTAATTTGACAGATAACTACCACAAAATAACCTATCACAAAATATCTTACAAATACTCTCAGTATAGGGCATTTCCTGGAACAAGTTTGTCATTTGCACTCACACATAACCGTAAAATGTTTTTTTGAGAATGCCATCCAAAGATTCACTTTCAAGTATGTTCACAAGCGCTTCGCTTGCACCTCCTGAACCGTATGGGTTTTTTACTGTGTCGAGTTTTTCTTGAAACTCAGTTGAGTATAGTTTCTGGATAGCGTTGTTTATAGATTTTTTATTTGGTTCACAGTCAATAACGCTATCTGCTTTCAAACGTCCCCTTTGACGATCACCGATATTGATAGTAGCTTTTTTAAAACTGGGAACTTCAGCCAAGCCACTTGATGAATTGCCGACTACCCCATCAACATATTTGATACAAGACAAATAACGAACTTGACCTAACGAGGTAAAGGCCTTTGTGTTTGGTTGCTCTTTAACAAAATTTTCTATCATTTGAAACAGGATTCGTCCATCTGTATCCGAGTTAGGCAACGTAAATATTAGCTTTGTTTCCTTCAATGTAGCCAAAGCCTCAAGAAGTTCCTTCATATGTTGGGCGGATGATTTTTTTTCTAAAGTTACTGGATGAAAGGTTATCATTAAATTCTTTTTCCCCAGCTTGAAATTGAGCGATTCCTCAAGCTCATCTTTTTCAAGTAGATTCAGTTTGAGAATGTTGTCGATGCCAAGTCCTCCCACATTAAATACTCGGTCAGGATGTTCTCCAAGTTGAATGACCCGTTTACGGTATTCCTCTGCCGCCACAAAATGGAGGTGTGACATTTTTGTTATGGAATGACGAAGTGCCTCATCAAAAGCGCCTTCTGTAGTTTCACCTCCATGCAAGTGTGCCACGGGTATACGTGCAACCAGCGCGGCAGACACCGCGGCGAATATCTCAAACCGGTCACCTAAAACAACAATCAGGTCAGGCTGTAATTCATTCAAGGCATCAGCAAAACCAATCATGCCAACTCCCATTGATTTGGTAATACCAACCGGAGTATCAGAACTGAGTAACATTTCCACTTTAAAGTCAACGTGAAAACCGTCTTTTTCAATTTCACTATAAGTTAGTCCGAATTCCGGAGAAAGGTGCATTCCGGTTGCAATTACCTGCAAATCAAGTTCTTGTGAACTCCTAATGCCATCCATCACCCAACGAAGCAATCCGTACTCAGCTCGACTTCCGGTTATGACACAAATTTTATTCACAGTTCAATCATTTCATCAGGCTCAAAATCACGAATTGCGCTACGTCCCAAAACTTCATCCCACCGCATGGGTGAGATGCCGGTTCCGGGACGTTTGACTGCAAGGTTGACTTCAGTGAAACATTCGCCTTTCATGATAGCGTTAGCCGCAACTATAGATTTGCGGGAAATCGGCTTATTTATTGCCTCACTGGGAGAGGGACGCTTGATACCGTCACCGAGTGCTTTTTCAATGTTTCGGATAGCCTGCACCATTGCTTTGAGTTCATGCGGTTCAAGACTGGCTTTGTGATCGGGACCGGGAAGGGTGCGGTCTAGCGTGTAATGTTTTTCAATCATCGTCGCTCCCAAAGCAACTGCCGCAACCGGCACTTCAATTCCGAGTGTGTGATCGGAGTAACCTACCGCCACTCCAAAGGCTTCACCTATAGAAAGCATTGCCCGCAGATTGACGTCCTCCATTGTAGTTGGGTATGCCGTATTGCAGTGCAATATAGTTATTTTATTTCGAGGAGTTCCGGACGTTTCTAGCACTTCCAGTGCCGCTTCTATTTCTCCCAAATTAGCCAAACCTGTTGAGAGGATCACAGGCTTTCCAAATTGTCCAATGTGTCTCAAATACGGAAAATTTGTTATTTCTCCTGAGGGAATTTTAAATTGTTCAAAACCCAATTCCACCAACATATCGATACTCTGCAAATCAAAACCTGTTGAGAAGAAACTAACTCCACGCTGTTGACAATGTGAAATAAGCTCCTTATGCATTTCAATGGAAAGTTCCAACTTGCTTAACATTGCATGCTGTGATTCAGAATAATTTACAGAATTACTCTGATACTCAGCCTTGTGTGCAGAAGTTGTGACCAATCGCTCTGCAGAGAAAGTCTGGAATTTCACCATGTCAGCCCCAGCTTCGGAAGCAACATCAACCAGTTGTTTTGCTGTTTCCAAACTTCCGTTGTGGTTGACTCCGGCTTCGGCAATAATAAGAACCTGATTTTGATTCATCCTTTTTCCACAATGATATGCTCATTATTATTCATAAGTGTATTTTCCTGCACATCAGACATAACTCTGAGCCCGCCTCCAATAACTGAAGTTTTTCCAACTGTTATGTATTCTTTTGTAATCGTATTACTCCCAATAAATGTTTTTTCTCTAATAATGGTTCCTCCATTGACCACACTGGAAGTTGAAATATGACAATGGCCTTCAACAATCGCATCATGTTCCACCAGAGATTTTGTGTTTAAAATACAGTTGTTGCCAATTTTAGCTCCAGTGTTGACAAAAGCATCGTGCATTACAATTGTTCCAGCTCCCAAAGTGGCATTTTTTGAAACATAAGCACGAGGAGAGATTATAGTTGCCAACTCAAAACCTATTCCTCGTAATTGTTGAAATAATCTTACCCTCAACTCTGCATTTTTAATCTGCCCAACTGTTATTAAAGCAGTAGAGCATTCCTTTACCAATTCCGAAAGGTCATTATCATTACCTAAAATTTGGTACCCTAAAACTGATTCAGAGTTACCACCAGTTTGCTCTATAATCCCAGCGATTTTGTATTTCCCTTCAGCCTCAATAACATCAATACAGGATCTGCAGTGGCCGCCACCACCTATTAGGAGAATGGGCTTCACACTAACCCGGCACTACTTGGCAAGTTTACAAGTCTCTGTTCCAAAGATTCGGCAGTCGGAAGTGGTGCATGAGGGCAATCTTGGAAAGGAGTCAAGTTATGCAAAAGAGTCCAAACAGGTCGTGTCATCAGTCCAGCTGAATTGGTAGCTTCAAGAATGGAGTCCCTCTGACTTACAGTTGAAACATCCAGCAACAGAGCTTGTAACCAATAATTACTATGCGAAATTTCAGGCTCGACGAATAAACTAATCCCTTCAATATTACGAAAAGCTTTTTGATAATGTTTAAATAGACGACGTTTAGAATCAAGATATTCTGGAAGTTTTTCCAGTTGGGCACAGCCAAGAGCCGCATTGAGGTTTGGCATCCGGTAGTTGTATCCAATTTCATCGTGAACGTAATTCCAACGATGTGGTATTTTAGCGGTGGTTGTTAAATGTTTTGCACAATTTGCTAGCCCCTTATCATCAGTCAAAATTGCGCCACCACCACCGGTTGTGATAATTTTGTTGCCATTGAAACTGAGTGTTCCCAACAAACCAAAGGTGCCGGTATGCTGACCACGATAGGTGCTTCCCAATGATTCCGTGGAATCTTCAATCAGTACTAAATTGAAATCCTTTGCCACTTCCATCAATCCTTCTATATCACAAGGATGTCCAAATACATGTACAGGAATCAAAGCACGAACACGTTTCCCCGTACTACGATTCATGCAATTTCCAGAACGTTGTTCAGTTGCGACTTGTAAATATTCCCGTAACGAGTCGGAATTGATTCCAAGTGTGGCTTCTTCGCTGTCAACAAAGTGCGGTTTTGCTCCACAATAAGTAACGGCGTTGGCCGTTGCCACAAAAGTCAGAGCAGGAATTAAGACTTCATCTCCAGATTCAACTCCGGCCAGCAACAACGCCATGTGAAGTGCCGCAGTCCCGTTTACAACAGCAACGGCATATTTTGAACCAGTATAGTCTGAAAGTTCTTTTTCAAAGCGATCAACAAATTTTCCAATAGAAGAAACAAAGTTTGAGTTGATGCACTCTTGAACATATTTTGACTCATTGACAGAAAAGCGAGGTTCATGAAGAACTGCGCTTTGCTTACCAATAGCATATTGAATAGCGGTTGTGATTTCCTGAGAAATCATCATGCAATTATATTATTCTTTGTCACTTTAAATTGGTTTCTTTCAATTTAATAAGTTCGGAAGTAATACTTTTCAAGTAATAGGAAGAGTATCAACATTTGTATTATGAACTTTGTTCCAGTTATCAAGCAGAGACCGCAAATAAATACGATGCATATTTACTGAATCAGTCAGCTTTGTTAAGTCACATTGTCCACTTGTTAGCAACCCTTCAACCAACCGAGCAGTTATTGTGCTTTGCATTTCATTATTACCTGTAATCACAACACCATCGGAACTGCTGGCAACTCCTTTCTGCTCGTTTATTTTCCAGTTATTCTTATATGTATCGACATCAAATGTAAGTGGTATTTCGTTTAAACTTGATTCCATGGAAGTAGTAGTACCTTCAGAATAAACAGCAGTAATTTTACCTGTAATTTCATAAAAACCTTTACGTTTCGCTGGAACCCACTGCGAATTTAGCTCCGAATTACTAATTGACTTCAAGGTTTCACCCGTCCACCAAGCCACCAAATCGATCAGATGAATTCCGTTGCCAGCCATACCCCAAGAAGTTTCGCTGAATCTGGTACGTAAGGGAAAAGCACTATGAATATTTTCTCGAATTTGCTTGTGCCAAGTCATCATTCGACGAGGAATGTTAACCCAAGTACCAGCAGAGTTTTTAGTCAGTTCTGAAATTATATCTAAATCATTCTCCGATTGTGCTAAAACTTTTTCAAGAACCCAATAACAAACTTCTCTATTTTTTAATATTTGCTTTACAACTCTAGCTCGGACATCTGCATTTGTGGCAACGACAGCAATATCAATTTGCTGTGGCAACTTGTCCAATGTGGAAATAAAATAAACATTATGCAGATTCTTAGATTTAGAATCGATTACTTGTTCCCAACGCTCTTTAGCTATTCGAAGTGATTTTTCGGAAATATCTTGGACGCTAATATCCAAAGGTCTTTGGCAGTAAGCCAGTCCTTGTAGATATCTGGAACCAAGTTGTCCAGCCCCACAGATTAAGATTATGGACGCATCTTTATTCGTTTTTTTTTGATAATTTTTTCTTTTCAAATTTCTTGTTCCTGAAACAGAAGATTTCTTGATAATTAATTTATATGGAATCAGGTGGATTAATTCTTTTGATTGTTAGAATTTAGGCGTGTTCCGCATTGAGTTCAATAATTACCCCTAATTCTGAGTAACTTCTCAGAAGTTTTCGCACTTTTACTATCTTTATGGAATTTTTGTATTGGAGAATGTTTGATATAAAAATTTCTCAAACTTTCGGGATCAAATTTTTAGTTAAATTCTGATTAAAATCCATAATAAAACTATTTAAATAATAACAAAATAAAAATAGCAATTATACCTGGAAATAGTCACAGGTTTATTTTATATTAAGCAATGGATATTGGGGTAGGCCAATCGCGATCACCATCCCCTTTTGTAAACCAAACCTTATTATTTACCCGCCAATTATCCACCAATCGTGGAAGCTTTCCGCTTATGTGGAAAGTGTATGTCCAACTACGATAGTCTATTGGATTAAGTAAATTTGGGACACCTTCTAAGCCATTTATATCAGACTCTATGGAAAATCCAGCTTCCTTCAAATACCTATCTTGTCCTGTCCCCATCACTATGAAATCAGCGTAAAGGCATTCCTTTTCCATGCAAGCTTGGAGCGTATGTCTCCATATGTCGGTTTCACTGCCAGGAAGAGCTATGAAATCTACTATCCTGGCACATTGACCAAAAGGGGTGGATTGAAAACGGACAATACTCAGTCCATGTAATTCTTTTGTTAATGATCTGATGATTAGTAAGTGATATTTAAAATACGGAGTATTTAAATACCTTCGGTTCATATATGTGAAACTTCGTTCCACGACACAAGTGAATTGGCTTGAAAATCTGATCCAAAGTTCATTGAATTCATCTGGGACGATATTACTCCATGTTCTTTTCAATAGTTGATTTTCAGGATATTTTAGTGGTCCGAGTTTCCTTTTGACCAACTTATGACACTTTTCTTTGACTATTTTTAAACACTCATGAGTTAGTACTCGGACAAAACGACGCATCTTTAACCCAGGGAAGTCCAAACCTAGTGCTTCGTTAATAGGGAGCGATTGTGAGTTAGCACAAGTACAACCAACAAATGGAAGTGTACGATGAGAGTGAAAAAGCATTTGACCGCCAATACCAATTTTTTGCGCTTCCTCCTCAGCAATAACTGTACTCATCCAGGTTATAGGAACACGAGTGTCGCCGATTCTTCCTGGAGCTTCTACCATCATATTGACTGCTGCCATGGAGCCGTTTTCGTTAAAAGCAGACTGGATAGTCCAGGAACCATCAGATCTTCTGAACCAAAAGTTCATAAAATCTCTTTCTATTGGATGAGAGGCAACAAAATTTTTTTCAGCAAACGAAACAAATAGAGGCCAGTCTGCGTCAGTCATGTCACGAAATTCCATTTCAATTAGGTGAGTCCATTGTGATATAGTTCACATAGCAAAAAACTACTAAATTTTAGTTTAAAGCGGAAAACTTTTAAATAAGATAACTTGGTAAGATTCTACTTCTGTTTATTCCTAATTCTGTTATTTGGTCTAAGATATCATGATACCAAAAACTTGATGCGATCAGAATGGGGTCTTGAAGATTTAAAATTTCTTTTGGATCCATTACAATTGATCCGCGAAAAACGGTTCCTTGTTTCTTAGGATTGCTATCTACAAAAAGTGTTACAGATGAATCTCTGAATGTGACGGATTCGTCCAGAAGGAGATTGGCATAACCTCCAATTCCCCAAACAATTATCTTTGATACTTTCTTTTTGAAATTTCTAATTTCTTCAATGACTTCACAAATTTCTTGAGGGTAATCACCAGAGGTTTCTCCGTTAACAATCTTTTCTGTGATTTCACAGATACGAGGACGAACATGTTCATCCAAAACACATGTTTTAGCGCCTTGCTTCGCTAATAAATGTTGTAAGAACATTAGTAAGATACCCTTTCCCATTGGAACTAGCTCATCTTTGTAGTTACAACTAATCAAAAAATTAGCTTTCTTCAAACCAACTCGATAAATATCACTGGCAAAACTTGTTATTTCTTCTAAGGATGAATTCCCCTCAGTGAAGATATACTTAATGACAACATTATTAGGGGACACATCGAAATATTTTTTTAGGTTTTTCAAGACTTTTTCATATTGTTTTACTCCACGAACTTTTTTAAACGTTTTAGTTGTTCCAGCGTCAACACTCGTCGTCAGTGATGCCCGGTTGCTCTGAAGCAAAGTAGCAATTTCTTTAGAGAAAATAATAGCATTGGAGAAAAACCGTTGTGTCTTTGGTTTTACCTTGGAATTGACAAAATCAATCACTTGTGTGAAGTCTTTGGTCAAAGTTGGTTCACCACCTCCCCAAGAGACTTGGAGATTATCTGCAATCCTGTCCTGATCTACTAATTCCTCCAAAGACTTCAACAGATTGTAATTAGCCTCTTTACCACCATAGTAAGTTTCACTACAATAAGTGCATCGCATGTTACAATTACTGTGATTCTCAATGGATAGTAAATCGAACTTTTCTTCCTTGACATCAACCCATTCATTACTTTCCAATTCAGGGCACCCAAAACAAGCGGTTTTCTCTCCCCTGTTTATCTTTTTAAGGATATTTCTCTTTTCTGTTATTACTTTTTCAAGTGAAAAATCATCGTCGGAGTTTACTGGAAAAATGCGGACATCGCCCATCATTTTACCGTCATGGAAATACCTCTTGCAGCAATGTCTTAATTCATCAGGGGCAAAGTAGATTGCCCTTTGTAAAAAACGACAACTTAAAGTTTTCATAATTAGTTTATTCGTTTGGAATTAATCATAAAATAAGTGCTAACAATACTTTTCTTTAAAGTCTCAAGTCCCACTAGAAGTATATCACTTAGTATACTGGCAAGCGCGGGCATAGTATCGAATTGAATCGCCAGTTATGGTGTACTACACAGAATACCTGTGTCTCTATAAGACATTCTTTGTTTATTTAATTATTTCGCATCAAAAAAAGTTTAATTTTGAATTAATTTTTTCTCGACAATTTGACATAACCCCAAGACATTTCTAAATTGATCAGAATTTGTGTCTTGTGAATTAAATGAAATATCAAAAATCTCTTCCACCTCCAATATGAATTGAATTAAGCCTATAGAGTCAACGTGGCCTTCATCTAAATAACAATAATCTTTCTTTTCTAAGCCACTATCCAATATAATCGGTCCTCTTTTTTCCAGTAAATCAATAATAGCACCGCAAATGTCATTAATCATAGAATATTCTCCCTTCAGGTTATACACTTATTCTCGTTGCGAGGTTAGCCTGTAAAATTTAAAGATTTCAATCAAGTTAATTTGAGAAGATTTGCTTTATTTTCAAAGTAATTTGCTGCAAATTTATAATCCCCTTCGTTTTTCATGAATGATTTGTAAAAACAGTTAGCCAAATTGTCATATTTTGTCTGTTCTGGAAGTGAGTATGTTTTGATATCAGATAAAAAATACAACTTGATTGATTCATAAATAACTAAATAAATTTCATTCTTCATTCGTGGGTTTGAGACATTAATCGCCATATTTTTTAACAGCGAAATAGCAACGAGCCCAGTAATCCCCTTCATGTAAAATTGCATAAGTTTGTCCATAAACGCGTTCCCTTTTTGATCTGAAATAAATTTCTTAATAATGACCCATGATGAAAAATAACCGTCTATATGTTCCTTACTAATAGTATTTACAATAGATCCAATTCGGTTTCTCTTAAGATACATGACTTTATTCTCTATGTAGAGATTTTTAGCATAATAGTATATTTTGAATATGACGGGAATATCTTCATGCAGTCCTTCAGCGAATCGGATGGCATTATCATCTAGAAGTTTTTTACTTGTCATTGTATAGATTACTGACCCATCAAAGTTCATACTTAAAAAACGTCGTATCAACTCCATTTTATAATCTGGGAATCGTTTTAAATCTCTTCGTTGTGGCCCTAAATTTTTTGAATTTTTTGCACCATTAAAATATGCCCAGTTGAAAGTTATTACATCTGCTTGCTGTTTTACAACGATTTCCCCTAATTCTTTGAGAGCGTATTTTGGCAAAAAATCATCACCATCAAGGAATAGAATAAATCTTCCTTTTGCTTCTTGGATACCTTTATTCCTCGCAATCCCGGGGCCGCAGTTTTTTCTAAGTCGATAACACCGCACCCCAGTTTCATTTTCGGAATAGTGTAAGGCTATGTCGAAAGTGTTATCAGTCGAGCTGTCATCAACAATTATAATCTCGTACAAGTCTTTAGACATTGTCTGGCAGAATAAACTATCCAAACAGTTCGTAAGTTCATTAGAAATGTTGAATACTGGAATGACTACAGATATTAGAGTTACTCGTGAATCCTTTTTTTTGCTGAACACTTTCAAAAAAAAGTCATTCCAAAGATTAGGCTAAAACCATAGTCACTGAGAGTGAAGCTGATTACCATCTTCCTGTAAAAAAAATTGGAAAGAAGTTGAGATCTCTAAAAAGCCACATTTGAGAGTTGACTTGTATCCTAGCGATAATTGTGATGGCATGGAGTTTTTTATGGAAGATACTCTTTATTTTCAGAGGACTTATTTTGTCCTAATTTTCTGAGAGAAGTAAATCTGCATTGCGGTTAATCCACATCTGGAACAGTAAGGTATGACAACACTACCTCACTCCAGCAATAATATTGTCTTGATAGTACTATCACTGGGTCACTGAATTCTTTTCTCTATATATTTACTTCCAGCAAGGCCTCTCTACTAGAATCGCTTTTGTTTCTAATATGATCAAATCTCATGGGCAGATACTTCATCCGGATATTTCCTTCGATACGCTTCTCCGGCCCCTAAATGTCGCACTGTATCTGTGGGGAAATCTATCCCAACCATCAGAAGCCATTTTTCAAGGTCATTTAAACGGGTTTTTACATCCTCGGATAAATACAATTGTTGTTTCAAGCCTTGTGATAGTTTGCGATTACGAAATTCTAAAAACAGAGCCCTTCTCCTTTGACCATTTCTATTTATATTCCCCCTATGCCACGTCAAGGAGTTCAAAATTAACCAATCACCCGCTTTCAACTCCTGTGAAAATTCATCAGGATGTTTTTTCTTTGTATCTAGATTTTCATTAGGATACGAATTTTTCTTATGTGTCCCGGGAATTAGCGAAATGGTTCCATTATCAATCGTCAAATCATCCACCGCAAAGTAACATGTAAGACACTCGAAGTTATCTGATGTAGAATCTCTTGGCATCCAATCGACATGAATTTTTTGCAACCCCTGTCCTTGCAAAGGCTCTCTCATACCAGCTGCACTTAATTTAAATTCATCTTGCATCAAATGATAGATTGCCGCCAAAAGATCAGGCCTATTGATGAGTTTGATAAAACACATGTCTTTGTTAATCAAGTTAGCTATTCTTTTAGAGCCAGATTCAGCAGGCTTGTTCGGCTCTCTTTCTAAAACAAATTCCAATCCATCCCATCCTCCCTTAATGCCTTCTATTGCAACAAGCGCATCTAATTTGTTTCTCATATACTCTAGATCTACATGGCTTTGCTGGGTATATTGATAATTTCTTGGCAATACAACATAGCCGTTTTCATCCAGTTGATCTAAATATATTTGTCTAAAGCATTTTCAAACACTTTTTTCACATCCGCAAATTCAAATTTAGCCATGAACCTGTATCTCTAAATTAGGATTAAATAATTTTCACACAAAAAGCAGATAAAAAGGCTTAATTTTTGATCAAAGTTCTTAATACTTTGGTCAGATCGTAACCGCTTCTTTGCTCGACAAGCTTATGCTTGATAACTTTCCCAAGCTCAGTTCTTGGAAAATCATCAACAAATTCATATGCGAGTGGTTGCTGATAATCCGCCAGACGGTACAGGCAGTGAATTTGGAGTTCACGGCTGGTCAGAATTTCTCCTTTTTCAGGGATGATCACGGCCAGAATGGCTTCCCCAAACCGCTGATCTTCAATCCCGATCACGGCACATTCTTTGACCTTTTCATGCAGACTTAAAACAGATTCAACATCCCTCGGATAAACATTGGTGCCGCCGGTGATAATCACCTCTTTCTTACGTCCGGAGAAAACAAGGTAGCCATCCTCATCCAAGTACCCCATATCTCCCGTGTAAAAATAACCATTCACTATACTCTCTTGAGTGGCTTGTTCGTTATTGTAATAACGAGAAAATCGCATGGTGGATTTGCAGGCAATCTCTCCGATTTCACCGGTTGCCACCGGATTTTTGCCGCTGTCGGCAATCCGAATCTCAGCTCCGGGAACCGCATTGCCGACAGTATGCAATTTCTTGACAGCATCTTCAGGAGCCAGATTCGAGACGACTCCGACTTCAGAGGCGCCATAACACTCGTGAAACTCACATTTCAGCTCCTCAATCAAACGCATTTTTATTTCATTCTTCAACAAAGCACAGCAGGAAACGATAGACCGCAATGAACTCAAATCCACCTTAGTCTCTTGTAGTTCTCGCAAGATGTTTTCCAGTTGGGATGAAATGGAGATGGTGAAAGTGACCTGATGCTTTTCGGTCTGGGTCAGCCAGCTTTTTGGGGTAAACCTTTGCATAATGACACTCGTCCCCCCAATTATAAGAGGCAACAAGACAAGCCGTTGAGAAATAGAATGGTACAAAGGGGTTCCCACGAGAATGATATCATCCTCAGTGATGTTGTAGGACTTTTCTGCGCTGAAGCATCTTCTGATTTTTGTGCCTTGTGTGAAGACGATCGGTTTAGGAGCACTGGTGGAACCGGAGGTCATCGTCAAAATAAAATCGTTTTCCTCATCAATGGCCTGTTTCCCCAGTTCATACGTTTCCGGTGCAGCGGCCACGATTTCCTCAAAATACAGACAGCCTTCTACCTTGCCACCAACCGTGATACATTTCTCATGTGGAAGAGGGAATTCCTGCTGTAAGCGTTTGAGAATATCTTTTACAGCAGCGTGCCATCCGATCAGGTAATCCATATTGGTCGTCCGGATCGCTGTCAGCAGATCCTGTCTCCCGGTTGTGCTACTCATGGGAATGATGGTTGCGCCCAGATCAGCAGCCGCAAACAGGATTGCGACAAATTCGACAGAGTTATTCTGGATCAGGCCGATGTGAGTTCCTTCTCCAACCCCGGCCTCGCGCAATGCCCCGGATACTCTGCGCGTCTGTTCGGTGAAGTCACGGTAACTCAAGGCATTGTCTGCAAAAATAATCGCTGCTTTCTCCGGAAAGCGTTCCGTATTCTTCAGAAGATATTGAATGATAACCATAAGACCTTGCTCTCAAAGACGAATGAAGGGAGGAGAGGGATCGGAATGGGCCCCACTCAGGCACTCAATGCGGTGGCGGAATCTCTTGCATAAATCTTCGAAATCACCTTCTCATACATATACCGCGAGTATTCCATCTTGACTCCTAAAATATCGGAGATCTTTTTAAAACCATCCCAATGATAACTCAATTCAATCGGATGGCCGGTCCTGTAATCATGGAGCATGCTCATCGTGTGTTTCGAACTTAAGAGCGTCTGGGTGATACGATCCTCAACACTTTGAATAATGGGGATATTCAAGGCCCGAAGAATTTGGTCCCCTTCTTCCATAATCTTTCTGACCGAATCCTTGCTCGATTCGTCACGACTCAATTGTAAATTATTGAACTCCCGATCAATCGCAACGGTGTTGAACGCAAAGGAATTGATGGATTTAATGAAGATTTCACTTCGAATATTTTCGACCACAGGAGACATACAGGTCTTCTCAAAAATATTTCTTATTTTTTCCGCATGATCGTTCATCTTGGGAAACACCGCCCCCAGGGGATAACCTCGTTGCACATGTCGGACACAGACCGAACCCGGACGGTCTATGACAGCGGATAACCACATGGTCATACAAATAATATTCTCCCTGATAAAATACCTACTTACCTGCGGGTCATAATCAATATTATTGTATTTCGGATCAGAATTGCCATTGAGGTTATAAAACCACCAGAAAGGCAGTTTTGTACAAGGAGGAACCACCGCAGTGTCTTGTCCCATAAACGGGTGGAGACTCTTGAGGGTTTGTTCATTGTAATCTCCCATCTTGACCGTTATAAAAACCCTGTCCATTTGCGGATCTTTGATTTGATTGACATCATTCAGAATCTTGAATCTGGCATCTTCCTTGATGGTTTGTTCATGCTGGACAACCTCATTGTCACAGATTTTGATATGCATACCGGTTTTTTTCATTTGCTTATAATGTTCTCCACGACAAACGAGAGTGACTGCATGTCCGGAGACATACATGCAATAACCGATGTGACATCCGATTGCACCTGCACCATAAATTAGAATATTCATTACGCTTTCCTTTCTTCTGATGAAAAGTTTGTTTCTACCCAGCAACGGTCATCATTAGATTTTCGGGCTGCAGTAAATAGATCTATACCACTCATAGAATGGCCTATACCAAATACATAAGGGTTTTCATGTTTTCCGTTTTCACGATACGCCATCAATGCGTCAGCAATATCACAATATAAATTGGCAAATGCTTCAATGAATCCTGAAGGATGCCCAGCTTTGTAACGGTTATAGCGTGGCTTACTACATATTTTCGTTTTGGAAGCACGATCAATTGTTGTCATGGTTCCGTTTCTATAACTAACCATTAGTTCTTCTGGATTGGTTTGTAACCAGACAGCACTTCCCTCAGTACCATATATTCTGAGTTTGAGCCCATTTCTGTTCCCGAGTGCAGTTTTACTCATCCAGAAACTCCCTTTCATTCCATCTTCAAACTCTAGCCACATCATTATATCATCTACTAAACCCTTATAACTAGAATGATTTGCAAAATCTCCTATTGTTCTTATTGGATTTAATCCAGTTAAAAAATATGCTAAATGATGTAAGTGAACTCCCAAATCAAGGCAAATTGTAGGGATGTAATCATCATTTAAGCGCCATCCCTGTGGGGCGACAGCCTTACCAGTTATAGGATCTAAGCGAAGAAATCCTTCTTGGGGCATTTCAAAATGTAATTTTTGTAATTGTCCTAATTCTCCATTATCTAGCATTGCTTTTAGTTCACGGACCATTGGATAGCCACTGTAATTAAAAGTTACTGCTAAAAAGTTGGAAGATTGTTGGAATGTATTATGAATCATATTCACGTCTCCCAAGGAAGATGCCAAAGGCTTCTCACATATGACAGGAACTTTCTCTTCCAATAGCGAACAAACAATTTCTGTATGTTCGGGAGTTGGGACAAGAACAACGACGGCATCTATTTTTTTTGCTTCTGCCTTAATAAAACTTTTCCATGATTCATACAACCTATCTTGTGGAACATTCCACTTTTCTGAGGTCTTCTGATTAATTTCGTTATTACGACTGAAAAAACCCGAAGTAAGTTGCCAACGGCCATCTAGCTGGCTGGCAACATAATGTGTTTGTCCTATGGACGACGATAATCCCCCTCCAATGAAACCCAGCTGTAAAGGAGATTGTGTTTGGAATGTATTATGAATCGTCATTTCACTCAGTAGGCAAAATTGCTTATATATTTTGAAATAGTTCTTTTCGAAGCTGGGATTCGTCTAAGCTAATTCCCGAGAAAATTTCAAATGCTTCAATACCTTGATAAAAAAATAACTCGGAACCACTTAAAATTTCCAATCCTGCCTCTGAAGCATCTAAAAGGAAAGTTGTCTTAATTGGAGTATAGACAGCATCAAATACCCATGATTGAGAACCAAGATAATTTTTTGGAATAGGAGTCCCCAGATGATTGTGCATACCAACAGGTGTGGCATTGACTAGACCATTTACATTTTTTATAGCATCTTCTAATGAATTACACAAGAAAACACGTGACTGATCTTGAAAATTTAATGCCTTGACGAGGCTCTGAGATCTTAAATAATCTTGGTCATAGACCCGAATCTCTTCAGCTCTAAGATCAGCTAACCCGAAAGCGATGGCTCGCCCTATACCACCTGCACCTATAAGAGCAACTTTTCTAGGGTTTTGTCCGGGGAATCGGAATCCGAAAGCTCTCTTAAACCCAGTATAGTCAGAGTTGAAACCTTGATCTTCAACATCCGGACTGAATTTGACAATATTGACTGCAGCTAGATATTTTACCAGCCTGGATGCTATGATGACTACTCTTGCAGCATTTTCTTTGAATGGGTGAGTAATATTGACAGCATGATATCCCTGAAGTTTACTTTCCGAAAGTGCTTGATTGAAGCTTCTTTTTGCTGATGACTCTAAATTGATTAAATTATAGGTTACATCTAGCCCGCAAAGTTTTCCTATCTGTTTATGAAGTGCTGGTGATCTGGAATTTTCTATCCCTACTCCTATGAGACCCAGTTTTAGTTTTTTCATATAATCAGCAGATTAGCACTTACACCCTAATTTGTTATTCTTGTGAAAATGTTTTGCTAAATTAACAATTCCACATTGTTTGTCACTGAATGGTAATAATGAATTATTTTTTCTAATTTGACATGATTGACTATAAAATCAAACATAATGGAACATATCAGTCAGGTTAGTCAAAATACGAATGTTTTACACTCTCTTAGTGACTCACCTGTGTGACAATTTTTGTCGCTCCGTCAATATTAACAACTGTTGTATTTCCAGTTGGATCATTAGCTGCAAATCCAATGGTTTCAAGCTCACTTAGTGGGTAAGTGATAGTGTCAAAGTTATATGTCCACTCCTGAAAAGGTATTTGAAAATCAAAATTATCGTGGAAGAACTGCTTAGACTTAGTTTTAATTGCCAAAAACGGCTGAGGACCAAAAATTTTTGTTTTTGCGACAACGTGCATTCGATCTTTATCCCAGTTAACATCAAATTTTAACTGTTCGTTCGGGACTAATCCTAAAGTTGCACGAAAAGCTTCACGTGCTTCAGAATATTTATATGGAACATCATGGAATTGTTTTGACACTTGAAAAATTAATTCTCTAACAGATATTATGTCTGGCCGCATATCCCTAAAATCATGATGGTTGAACGATAAAATTACCTGTTTTCCCTCTTTTGCTTCCTGAAAGGCTTGTTTTACATCATTTTCTGATAATAATCTTGCCCTAGTACCCAAGTTTAATGAACGTGCAATTGATCGACGACATTGGCCAGGCACCTGATAATCGTCATGTGAAGGGTGATAAGGTTGCCAATTTTTTGGGGCTCTTCGCCAGTCTCCAAAGCGACCGGCAGCCAAATCTTTGAATGCTGAGTAATCCTCGTCGGTAGCTTGGTTGGCCACTTCAAAGGGAATGTACTGTTCTAAAAACCAATGACTATCAGGTCTGGTTGAGTGGAACCCAGGTCGGTGAACGCAAGCAAACAGTTGACGTTCTATAATTCGTCTTGCAAAAATTTCGAAAATAACTGGAGTATGGGAAAAAAAATGAGTTGCTGGGTCGTTAGCCGCCCGTGTCATAGGAACAGGGTGATGATGAAAATGCAATCCGTCTTGTACGGAGTCACTTTGTTCCAAGGCTGCAATGTAACGATCAACAATTTTATGGTAGCCTAGATCTCGCCTTCTAGGATTTTTCAAAAAACCCACATGATCCATACAATGCCAATTGTAAACCCAACCATTTCCAAAAGAATCCGGCAAGAAATTGCGAAATTTCTTGGAAAGCAATTCTTCTAGCATTTCATCAATTTGTTCCCAAGTGGAATTGTAGTTTAGCAATACCGGATCAACTACCTTAGCAACTTGATCTTCTAGTCCTCCTAAATCTATCCTTTTCTTTTGAAGATGTAACAGGGTTTTTAAACGAGGTTTTAAATCAATGCCAAAAATACTATTTAATCGTTCGAAAGTTGCTTTAAGGGACTCGGACAAAGGACCCTCTGTATCTACACAGTGAACAATATGAACAGTTGAAGGACTCATAAAGGTTACTATTAGTTGATTATTTGATTAATACAAAAGGGAAATTCATGTTTTTTTATGATTCAAATATTAAGTTGAACCCTGAGAGAGTGGTTGTCCAAAACATTCATCTGAACTTATATATTATCTCAGTGAAGACTTGTTTTACGGACGTTCCAAGATTACTTTATAATGAAGTCTTCGATAAATTTATTGATTGATGAAACAATGTGATATTCTCAACAAATTCTTGAAAGTTATTTGGCGAATTTTCAAAAAATGAAACACATTAAAATCAGTAAAAACCTAGTCTTTACTATTGTTAATTTTACTTAAGACAGAATCAAATGTTTTAAATGTTATAACGATCAGATTTGTACATTTTCAAGTATTCTGGATTGGCAAACCATTCAATCGTATTTGCCAGACCTCTCCTAATTCCGTTAATCCCGCAAAATTTCGGTTCCCATCTTAAAAGTTTTTTGGCCTTTGTATTGTCTGCCCAAAGCCTTTCAACTTCACTCTTCACAGGACGTAATCTTCGGGTATCAGTCAATATCTTTATTTCTTTTTCCATCAAATCGGCAATAATTTTAACTGTATCACCGATAGAAATCTCGAAATTGCTCCCCAAATTTATTACTTCGCCAACAGCTAGATCCGACTCAAGTGCTGCTATAAATCCAGAAACAGTATCTTCCACATAATTAAAATCCCTCGTTGGATGCAATGCCCCGAGTTTGATTTGCCGGTTGTTCTCGATCTGAGTGATAACGGTCGGAATAATCGCTCTTGCGGACTGTCTGGGGCCATATGTATTGAACGGACGAAGAATGCTGATGGGGGTACTAAAAGAATTGTAAAAAGACATTGCGATCTGATCCGCACCGATTTTTGTAGCAGAATAAGGAGATTGGCCTTGCAGCGGATGCTCCTCGGTAATCGGTACAAACTGGGCAGTTCCGTAAACTTCACTGGTTGAAGTGTGAACCACCTTTGATACTGCCAGTTCGCGAGCGGCCTGAACAACATTCAACGTTCCCTTGATGTTTGTATCAACATAAGTATCTGGAGAGTGGTAAGAATACGGAATGGCAATCAATGCAGCCAGATGCAAAACAGCCTCACAACCTTCCATCGCTTTTCGAACACCATTCGGGTCGCGAATATCTCCGACAAAGACTTCAAACTGGTCTTTCACATCCGGATCACAATGATCCAGCCAGCCCCATGAATTGAAGGAATTATATAAAACAAAAGCTTTTGTATCATAACCTTTGTGAACCAGTGCTTCTGTCAAATGAGAACCGATAAATCCTTCCGCACCAGTCACTAATACTTTCTTCACAAAGACCACCCGTCATCTATGACAATGTTTTGTCCATTGATATATTTTGATTGATCAGAAAGCAAAAAAAGAACTGTTCCAGCAACATCAGTCGAGTCAAGCATTCCTTTGCTTGTGCAAGAGTTTCTGTATTTTTCCAAAAACGATTCAGGCTGCTGATCAAAAATACCTCCGGGACTGACACAATTGACACGGATATTTTTGTTTTTGTAATATTTTGCCAGCCAACTTGTCAGAGAGATAATTCCGGATTTAACAGCTGTATATTCGATAGGTGAAGTCATTGAAGTCCCCTCATAATTTTCAAATTTTGGTGCAACTACTCCCATTATCGAGGAAAGGTGAATAAAATTTCCGTGTCCTCGCGCGACAAAATGTTTTATCATCCGTTGAGATAAAATAATTGCCCCCCCCAATTGAAGTTTCAAGTTTTCCTGAAGATCATCCATTTCCAAATTTTCAAACGTAGTTCCCCATTTTGTTGTATGTGGATAAGCTACATTGACACAGGCATCCACCGCACCAAACTGTTTCATGCCACTTGCGATTGCCCGATCAATTGATTCAGCATCCGTAATGTCCATCGGTACAAATTGTGTTTTGTCGGGATGTAGATTTTGAAACAAATGTTCAGCTTTGTCAGTATCTATATCAGTCGCTAAAACGCAACCATTTTGCCCAATGATTTCTCGCACAATCTGCTGCCCCAAAAGACCGCAGGCACCAGTTACTATGATTACTTTCGATGATAACAAGTTAAACCCTTTGAATAATCAATTTTTGTTGTACCCAGCCATCTTCTCGTAAAGTTCCGTATGTTTTACTTGATCTTCCAGTGTACTAAAATGAGTCCCATCTTGTAGCAAAAAAGCTTTTGTTTGAAGATACAGTCCCGGTTTGAAATCCTGATCAAGTTTATCTTCAAGAGGTACGGGTTCCACTTTCACCGAGCCGAGCGGTGTTACTTGTAATTGCTCCATCGGACGGAGAATCAAACGATTTTTGCGGGTCAGTACTTCGACTCCCCAACGTCCGGGAGCTTCCCAATCTGCAAAGTAGGAAAAAAGAACATTTTGATCCGTCATGCCTGCTCCGGAAAACCGGGCCGAAGCCGGATGCCAGTCCAGTGATCCGGATGACCAACTCTGCCAGTCTTTTGGCCAGCCGCACAAATGAAATGCTAAATCTACCACATGTGTAGAATTTGCTAGAAACCAGACTGCTTTAATTTTTGTTATTCCTTCAATTACTCTAAGTTTGTGAGACCACTCGGTGAACTCAAAATACAAACTGGTTGCTCCTCCATCAGCAAGTATTATTTCTCTTGCTTTTCTGGTTGACTCATAAAATCTGCGGTTGTAAGCCAACCAAACATCAGCGTAAGGTTCGCTTTGTTGCGATTGTGCTGTGAAGTGAAGTTGTTGTAATTCCTCCAAATTCATGCCTCCGGGCTTTTCCAGCAAAATCCTTTTTGTTCCAGCTCGTAGCAGTTGATTCGCTACAGAAGCCAGTTGCTCTACACCCACTGCCACGATTGCAGTTTCAGGAGGCGATTCATTTTGCAATGCTTTTTCGATGCCTCCGGTTTGAGCCGGAATTCCCATTGCAGATTCAAATTCTCTGGCAGAGTTTTCCCTTCTTCCAATTACTTTGAAGGGACTATCTAAAGCTTTTAATACACGGGCATAATCCTGTGCCATCGGGCTGGCCCCAATCAGCCACAAGTTTGACAAAGGATTACCGTTCATTGTGCACTTTTTTGTTCATCATTCATTAAAAATTCAACCCAGTGAAAATCCAGTTCGGAATCAATATCCACTGAGCGTTCTTCCGGCATCACATATAGACGAGTACTGGATTGAATAACATCGCGTGCTTTCAATAAAGAGTCTCTCCACCATGCATATATAGAAGCATTCATATCAAAACACGGTGGTGCGTCCTGTCGCCTGACTATCGTATCCATACTTCGGACGTTAACGAGTCGTTTGTTTTTGTCTAAGACAGGTAAATGTAAAAGACTAGACTTTTGAAAGATACCCAAAATTTCTTCTTCATCCATTTGTTCTAAAGCAATAGTTGGATGAGACTCCATAATACGGTTGACCGAGCTCTCAATTGTTAACCCTTTTAACAAAGCAGTGTGAACATCGTGATCTGTAACCGTTCCAAGCAAATGTTGAGTTGAATCTACTACGAACACTATTTTGTCAACTCGTTCAAGTACCTTCAAAGTATCTTGCAGGGAAGCTTCCGGATTAATTAACATCTCTCGCCAACGTTTTTGCACCCCGCTTTTATGAATCCCTCCTGACTCGTCCAACTCAATCAGGTTAAAATATGGAGAGCGACGTGCGGGGGTTCCGGTAATCACGTTTGTTATTAAATCACCGTGTAAGGTCCTCTTCTCTAAAAGTTCAAGAACACCTTCCAAATCATCTTGATTTCTCAACGGAGAAGTCGCATCTAAATCAACAACTGTTTCAAATAACATTCCTGACAGTCTTTCTGCGGCACGGCAACAGTGCTGAATCACAGGTAGTTTTGCGGCAGTATCAGTCGCGAGTTCTTCAGGGCGTTCAATTGCGTGATCGACTCCCCATTCTTCAGCCAGTTGCAGAATTTTTGGAGAATCTGAACTGACCACGATGCAATCAAATAAACCGGATTGTCTTGCTTGATCTAAGCTGTGAATCAAAAGGGGTTTTCCAAATAAAGGACGGATATTTTTATTCGGAACCCCTTTTGAACCACCCCTGACACAAACCGAACACAAGCGCTTCATCGGAGATCTGGATTTTTATGCCATTTTTCAGTTGAAGCCGATTTTTCAGCTGCATCAATCATCCGCAAAACATCCAGACCTTCCGGCAAGGAACAACACAACTTTCCATGATTTTTTAGCATATCAGTATGTTGAGTCCGATAAGTTTCATCTCTTTCTATCGAAAACGAAGACACGGGTTCTTGATCTCTTTCATATTCCTTTTTCATTAAATCCAAGCGGTAAGTGTGCTTATCAGTATTGATCAGGACTTCTCTCCGCCCATAACGATCCAAGTAATTCATCTGCAAAGAGACCGCAGGACAACGCTCCATTTTTAACAACAAACAAAACACATCATCACTGTCTCCAGCAAGTGAAGAATAATGCCCCCCCAGTGCTGATAATGCTTGCCAAGGGCCAAAAAGCCAATTTATGTAGTCCAGTTCATGACTTAAATCCCTCAGCACTCCCCCTCCTTGAGCTCGGGAAACGGAATAACTTTTCCGGTAATCTTGTTGTGGCCGCCAATCCGGAAGGTACTGTCCGACGTAAATCTGCACTGATAAAACAATCTGTTCTTTGATTTCAGAGCAAAGGCGTTGCAGCAGAGGGTGAAAACGGAGGTTGTAAGCTATGCTAACCTGGCTTTTCAGATTTTCCGGGAGTTTTTCAACTAAGGTCGAAAAAAGAGGTTTTTCAACCAATATTTTTGGTACTCCAAAAGAAAGGACCTTCTTTAGTGTAGATTCATGTTCAGAAGTTTCATTAGCAATGACGACATATTCCGGATGCACTTCACTCAAAGCCGCTTCAAGGTTTTGGTAAGATTCTTCTTCCGGAAGTTTCCTTCGGCTAAAAACATGAACTTTTTGTCCCATTTCTCTTAAAATGCGGACATGTCGCTGACCTATTGAACCGAAACCGCTGACCAAGACTGTCTTGGTTTCAGTTTTCATTGTCAGGTTCGCCGTCCAAAAACTTCTTCGTATTCCACATGTGCCTGCTGATAATCTTCTATTTTACCAATATCAATCCAGTATTCATGTATCGGAAAAGACATAACTTTTTTCTTTTCCAGCAAGGGACTGATTACATCCGTCATATTATGGAACTTATTTTCAGGAATTGATGAAAGAACTTCTGGACTAATCACATAAACCCCTGCATTAACGAAAAATTTATGCATCGGTTTTTCTTCAAGATCAGTTGCGTAAGAACCGTCCAGCTTGACTACACCGTAAGGGACTTGAAAATCATATTCGCGGACACACATGGTGATGAGTGCATCATGATCTTGGTGAAATTCAAGTAAGCTCCGGAAATTCAATTTGGTCAGCAAGTCACCGTTCATTACAATAATTGGATTTTCCAAGGATTCTTCCAACAAACTCAGAGCCCCTGCAGTTCCCAGAGCTTCCTTCTCCCGCAAATAATCAATCGAAACACCCCACTGTCGCCCGTCCTGAAAATAATTTTCTATCATTTCTGACTGAAAATTTACTGAAATCAAAAATCGGTGAAAACCGTGCTCCAGGAAGCTTTCAATGATAGTTTCCAGAACCGGTTGATGACCGACTTTCAACAGCGGCTTTGGGCATTCCTCTGTAAAAGGAGCCAGTCTAGAACCAAGCCCACCTGCCATCAAAACCACAGTGTTTGGAAACCTAACTTGCATTAACTCTTGGTTCGTATGCAAGCCCATCACTTTTTGTTGTGAATCAACCACAGGAAATTGTTCAAAAGACATTTTGCCTAGCTTTTGCCTAATTTCTCTTGCTTCCAGAGGGAATGAAAGTGTTGAAGGGCTTTTATTCATGACCTCACAGATAGAGGATTCCAGAGAAACTTGCTCTAAGAGTGCTTTGCGAATATCACGATCAGTGATAGTGCCCAAAATATGCTCTTCAGCATCAATAATCACTGAACACTGGTTGTTCTCTAAAACAACAATCGCATCTCGAATTGTTGCATCTTCAGGAAGAAGATAATCGCGCCAGTTTTTCACTTAGTTTTGTTGATAGTGTCTTGTGAAATTTTATCCTGAAACATTGTCTGCGAGTCATTATAGCGTTCCAGTGTACCAATGTCATGAACAGACTGCTCTGTACGCAATCCAATGATGCGATGAGACTGAAGCCAAGATGGAATCCAATCTTTTTCTATGGAATACTCGACTTTCGGCTCTAAATGTGACAGCAGGGAACAATTCAAACAATAAACTCCTGCGTTAATTAAAGATAATTCTGAGTATGATTCGCTTTTTTTCGGTTTTTCCGAAAAAACTGTAATACGGTTTTCATCATTTATTTTCACATTTCCATAATCGTCCCCTTTTGTAGAGGAACTCAAAAGGATACTCATATCAGCATGATTATTATGATGAAATTCTAAAAGAGAGGGTAAGTAAAAAATGATGCGGGAGTCTCCATTCAAGATCAATATTTGCTTTGAACGAAAATGTTTTTCTGCAAATTTGATTGCTCCACCTGTTCCTAACGGATTTGGTTCACAAGAGATGATGTACTCTGCGTCATTTCGCTGTTTTGCATGATATTCTAGTTGAGAACCAAGATGGCCAGACGCTAAAATAATTCTACGGAAGCCATGATGAATCAAATCATTTAGGAGTAAGTCAATGAACGGGACCCCTTGAATTGGTGCCAGGGCTTTAGGAATATCTTCCCTCACCTCCCTGAACCGAGTTCCCATACCACCACATAAGATCAGAACATCCGTTTTCTGTACTTTGCTTACAGACACCTCAATCCCAACAGTAATATCGAAGCCACCCCCAAACTTTTTGCCTGGCCTTCGTCAAGCGCCTGTTCGACTTCTTGCTGTTTCCACAACAATAATTCCAATTCTTCCAAGTCTCCGGAATCCGGTTCCTGCACAGAGTAAGCTCTGGTTGCGAAAAACAAATGATAAGTCCCGCAACCGCGAGTTGAGTTTCCTACGAATGTCCCCAGCGGGTTCCAATCTTTCGCTTTGTATCCAGTTTCTTCCAATAATTCTCTCTGGACTCCTGGCAGTGGAGTCTCACTTTCTTCTATCATTCCTCCCGGCATGGTCAGTGTCACTTCACCTATTGCAATGACGATAACAACGCAGAACAATTATTTTTTGATCTACTGTCACAGTGAAGACAGCCGTATAATGCGGCATTTCAATTTCGTAGTATTCCGGAACAACCTTGCCGTCAGGAAGCTGAATTTCTTCTCGAAAGAACTCAAACCATGGTTTTTTTACAAATATTGACTCCTTGGTAAGTGATTTCCATTTTAGATTATCAAAAGTCATTAAGAAGGAGTTATTCGACTGAATTTAAAATGTTACACAATTTTATTATCTTTCCTTCCTCAAGTGATGGGAAGTTTCCGATATAAAATCCATGAAAATGGATATGATCGACTTCTGGGTAATTTTTATAGGTGTCTCCTAAAAGATTTCTCAGGTAAGGCTGCCTTAACTGGTTCCCACCACCTGCGCTACCTCGACGGAATTCGATCTTTTCTTCGTTCATTTTCATCATCAACCGTTCGGTAAATTGCATGTCCGAATGCTGTAGAATTAAATTTAAGGCATAGTTGCTACTACCTTCCAAACGAAAATCTGTCCTGTATTTTGAAACATCTAGGTGATCGAGAAACAGTTTGAAGTTTCTGATTCTTAACTGATTATTTCCATCCAATCTTTTTAGCTGGTTTTGTCCCATGATCCCACCGATCTCATTATTACGAACATTATAGGCCGGAAAGGCAAAAATGAAATCCGGATTCAAATCCTGGAACTGTTTTTCATAGGTATTTTTAAGAGTATCTGAAGTGCTCTCGCGAAGCATACCGTGAGAACGAAGCATTCGGAAAGTCTGATATAAATCCGGTTCGTCAGTACATAACATCCCACCCTCAATAGTGCTCATGTGGTGCGCGTAGTAAAAGGAAAAATTGGAAGCCCAACTGAATGTGCCCAATTTTTTACCTTTGTGTGTCGCACCATGAGATTCACAGACATCTTCAATCAAGAGGATTTCCCGCCGTTGCAGTTCGTCTAAAAGTTCATCCGTCAAAGCATTAAACCCTTGAACGTGAATCAACAAAACCGCTCTTGTGTTTTTGTTTAATAAAGAGATAATTTTCTTTGTATCCATCCCCAAATGTTTAGGATCAATATCTGCAAATACTGGAGTAAATCCAGTCTGTATAATCGCCGCAATATCCGATACCCAGCCCAGCGGAGAAACAATAACCTCTCCTCCTTTTGGATGGCGCATACGAAGTGCCGCCAGTGACAATATGTTCGCTGAAGAACCGGAATTCACAAACACACTGTATTTTATTCCGAGCCACTCAGACCATTCTTCCTCAAATGCCTGCACATTTTTTGATTGAGTCAGAATTGGATCATCCTGTTGCAGATGTTTTATCACCGCATCCAGGTCATCCCGGGTGATATTATTTTGCATTAAAGGTAATTTCAGAGGCATAACATAATAATTAAAAAATTAATATTATTTTATATTCAATTCTCATTGTAAAAAATAACTTGCGATCCGGTATAGTCGATTTTGAATGGAACCCAGACTTTGATTTTAGAAAGAGCCTCTCGAATTTGCTGGTGCTTATTTGGAGGAGCAAGAAAAAAGAAAAAACCTCCACCTCCTGCTCCCATGAGCTTTCCACCGTATGCGCCATTGCGGATGGCAGTTTGATACAGGTCATCCATCCAATCAGCAGAAACGCCCTCAGCCAGTCGCCGTTTGAGTTGCCAACTTTGATCCAACAGTCGGCCGATTTCGCTGAAACCGACCAGATCTTGAAAGGCTTGCAATGCTTCTTGCGCAATTGAAAAAATTGTTTGCAATTCTTCGTTTGTTTTACCCTGTTTAATATTTTCTACTTTGTTTTTTGCGTGTTTTTCAGCCATCCGACTGATACCGCTGAAACCTAGCAAAACATGATCTTCTAATGACTTGAGGTATTCTTTGGGCAGGAGCATATTTTTTACATTCCAGTTTGCATCCGGCCCCATCTCGATAATCCGGAACCCTCCGTGTGCAGCCATAATTTGATCCTGTATTCCTACTGATTCTTTCAACCAATTCTGTTCCACATCAATGGCTTCCTCCGCAAGTCGTCTTGGACTACTCATTTGTTGTTTGAGAGCATACAATCCATTTAACAACCCCACTGTGAAAGAAGAACTCGAACCAAGACCGGAACGGGCAGGCAAGTCCCCGTCATGATGGATTTCCAAGCCTTCAGAAATATTTAGATATTCTAGACAACCTCGTGCCGAAGGATGCTGAATATCCCTTATTTTATTTATTGACTCAATTTTTGAGTAAACAAGACGGCTCTTGTGAGAAAAAAATGGCGGCAAATAGCGGACAGTCAAATAGCAATAGTGGGCCAACCCAACAGCGAGAACTAATCCTCCGTTTTTTTCAAACCATGGATTGTAATCAGTTCCACCGCCAAAAAAGGAAAGACGGTAGGGTGTGCGAGTAATAATCACTTACACATTTCCATATCGGGTATTTCGGATCATAGTATAGCCTTTAACTAAGTCAGCAATACCAAGGTCCAAGGAAAATTTTGGTTTATATCCTGTTGATTCCACTTTATCATTGGAAACAATGTAGTTGCGTTGGTCATGATCTTTGCCTACAGGTGCTTCTATAAAAATAAAATCTGGAAGCTGTTTCTGAATATGCTCACATAACTCTTTCTTGGAAACATTGGCATCAGAAAGTCCAACATTGTAAATCTGTCCCTTCATTTGCTCAAGATTAAGCAGAGCATGTTGAAAAACACGGGAAACATCACGCACATGGATGTAGTTGCGTTTGAAATGACTTTCAAACAGCACAACAAAGCGATCATACACGGCACGGTGGGTGAAGTCATTCACAAGCAGATCAACTCGCATCCTTGGTGACATACCAAACACAGTTGCGAGACGAAAACTAATGGCGTTAGGATGCTCCATCAACTCTTTTTCAATCTCGACTTTCTCTATCGCATACTGTGAAATGGGACGCAAAGGTGATTCCTCGGTGCAAAAATTATTTTCGTCCCCAGTACCATAAGCACTGTTGGTAGTTGGCATCAAAACAATCTGTTCTTTGGAAAGATGTTTGAGCATCAACATTATAGCGTCATGATTGATAGATCTGGCCCCGACTGGATCCAGGCCACACATTGGCGCACCGACCAAAGCCGCAAGTGGGATAATGACATCAGCTTCTTTCATCAACGGTTTCATCGTTTTCTCCAAACGAATATCACCTTTGACCACAGAGAAGTTTTGATGATAACAGACATGATTCAAACTATTTTGTTTGAACATGAAATTGTCCAACACCGCAACTTTGTGGCCTTCGGTAAGTAAGTCTGGTACGAGAGTTGACCCAAGATAGCCTGCCCCTCCTGTGATCAGGATTTTCATTGTACCATTTTCTTTGTATGATTTTTCTGTGAAGACGTATTGCTTGTGGTGCTACTAGGAATAGACGCCAGAATAGCTCTGTGAAGTTTGTTGATGCAAACTGAGTCTTTAAAAACTCTCGCCACATTCGTGTCCAACGTTATAGAAATATGGCAACCATTTGTAATACAATTCTCTTTTGCCACGGGACACTCAAAATTGTACTTTGGCAAAATATTTTTAACTACATTGCTTCTTAACATATTATTAACTACATTGCTTCTTAACATATTTTAATTATTATTAAGATGCAATTACTCGTAGGCTTGTTGTGAAACTTTCTTTAATGTTGAGAATGATTTAAAGAGAGAATTTTATTACTATTGGGCATCTCTAATAACCCATTTTAATTAAATATTCTTAAATAATGTTTTACAATTGTCTAGTTATAGAGTATGATAATTAATAATATCAGTACCTAACACAAACATATAGAGGAATTATGTTGGGGTTTTTTGATTTAGAATTTAAGATGGATGACATTAACAAACATGAACCTCCTTTGCAAAAACTCGATAAGGTCATAAATTGGGAGATATTTCGTCCCATTTTAGAATCAGAGTTGTTAAACAAGAACAAGGGCAAAGGAGGTCGTCCCCCATTTGACAAACTGTTGATGTTTAAGATCCTTATTTTGCAACGCTATTTTAACCTTTCGGATGATCAAACAGAGTTTCAGATAAAAGATCGTCTCTCTTTTATGGATTTTTTGAATTTAGAATTATCAGACAAAATACCTGATGCCAAGACAATCTGGTTGTTTAAAGAACGACTGGGTAAAAATGGACTCACAGAGAAACTTTTTGATTTATTTACTGAAACTCTCAATGCCAAAGGGATCATAGCCAAAGAGGGCTCCATGATTGATGCCTCTTTTGTTGATGTCCCGAAACAACGAAACAACAGAGAAGACAACACCATTATCAAAGAAGGATCAGTCCCCATTAGTTTTGCTGAAAACAAAAATAAACTAGCCCAAAAAGATACTGATGCCAGGTGGACAACTAAAAACAATGAGAAGCATTTTGGCTACAAGAACCACATAAACGCAGACAAAGAAACCAAACTAATT